>Ga0316224_1001075_pt1 | contig 32814 bp, 22 predicted proteins | sample TBH18013metaG_FD_206254 | JGI IMG/M metagenome (GOLD analysis project Ga0316224, IMG submission 206254) | Freshwater microbial communities from Trout Bog Lake, Wisconsin, USA - TBH18013 | ecosystem: Environmental > Aquatic > Freshwater > Lake > Hypolimnion/Profundal zone | place: USA: Wisconsin... | reverse complement strand
TATGCAATCAGATTAATCTGATGCAAAACTAAAAATTCAAGTCCGTTCGCTCGAAAAATGTCTGTATCTAACTAAATTTCAAATATTTCAAAGAACTTTTATAAATTTTAATGGGACAGTAATGAAAAGAGAATTAAAATGAATGCGAATAATCTTTATAACCAGGTTTCATTTAAAGTAAGCAAATTGATTACCCGTTCTTACAGCACTTCATTTTCAATAGCGGTAAGCTTTCTGGATCTTGAAATACAGCAGGGAATTTATAGTATCTATGGTTTTGTCCGATCAGCTGATGAAATTGTAGATACATTCCTTGAATATGACAAGGAATCATTACTTAACAAATTTGAAGAAGACTATTATGAAGCTCAAAAAATTGGAATCAGCTTAAATCCGGTTTTGCACTCGTTCCAGCTTACCGTCACAAAATACAAGATCCCTGAAGAGCTAATCCGAGCTTTTCTTTTAAGCATGAGAACTGACCTTCAAAAAACACGGTACACCAGCAAAAATGAGATTGATGCTTATATTTATGGTTCTGCCGATGTTGTTGGGCTGATGTGTCTTGCCGTTTTTACCAATGGGAATAGTGCCATGTATGAAAATTTAAAGGAACCTGCGATGCGCCTTGGATCGGCTTTTCAGAAAGTAAATTTCTTGCGAGATCTGAAAAATGACACGGAATCTCTTGACAGACAGTATTTTCCGGAAATAGAAAATGGAATATTTAATGATTCTGTTAAGAATGATATAATTCTGGATATTGAGAAAGATTTTATTACTGCAAGAAAGGGTATTTCAGAATTGCCCAGGAATGCAAAGTTAGCCGTACTCATCGCATTTTATTATTACCGATGCCTTGTCAGAAAGATTAAGCATATTCCGTCAAGTAAGTTAATGGTTACCCGTATCCGAATTTCGGAAACCTTAAAAATGGCATTACTTTTAAAGGCATTTTTAGTCTTTAAACTAAGATTGATTTAAATGATGCCCAAAACTTTAAACCTTGACTAGAGGCAATAAATCAAACGCAGAATTACCGGAATGATTTTTAAGCTAAGTTTGCACCATAATCAGCTTATCGGTTTTTTGTCTTTAAGGCCTTATTTTGAATAGATTATAGAGATCTTAAATATATTAAAGGTTCATAATATCTCAGTTTTAAACAATATCATGGTAAAACAGGTGCTTGTTGTAGGAGCCGGAATAGGTGGTCTGGCTACCGCCCTTAGGTTGGCAAAAAAAGGGTATCAGGTGGAGATTATCGAAAAGAACAGCCAGGCGGGTGGAAGGCTTAATCAGCTTAAAAAAGATGGTTTTACCTTCGATACCGGCCCTAGCTTCTTCAGTATGTCTTATGAATTCAAGGAATTTGCCAAAGATTGCAATATGGAGCTTCCATTTAAATATGTAGAGATAGATCCGTTATACACCGTGAATTTCAGCAGAAGCCCTAAAACGTACCGGCTTTACAAAGATATCCACCAACTGGCTGAGCAGTTTAAAGATATAGAGCCGGACTTTGAAATTAAAATGCAGAAATATCTTAAAAATGGCAAAGCGCTGTTCGATGATACGGTCGATATTGTAATTAAGGAGAATTACAACTCCGTGTTTTCCTACCTTCTGACACTAATGAAGGTAAATCCGGTTCACTTACCCATTCTCTTCAGAAACTTCTGGCAGCAGGTTTGCCGTTATTTTTCATCGGATGATGCCCGCGAAATTATTTCGCTCGTGGCATTTTTCCTGGGAAGAACACCTTTCGATACTCCGGCCGTCTACACCCTGCTTTCATACACAGAATTTCAACACGATGGTTATTATAATGTGGAAGGTGGAATGTATAAGATTGTCGAAGGGATTTTAGGGGAGCTTCAGAAAGAGAATGTAAAAATTACCTATAATACTGAAATCATTGATTATGTGTCTGATGGAAAAAGCCTTAAGGCACTTGTTGACCAAAACAACAGGATGTGGGAGAGCAATATTTATGTTGTAAACGGTGATGCTGCCTCCTTCCGCGGAAAAATATTTAAACGCCGCAAGTTCTCAGAGGCAAAACTTGATAAGATGGAGTGGACGATGGGCCCACTAACCATTTATATTGGATTAAAATGCAAACTCCCTCAGGTTGAGCATCATAATTATTACCTTGGAGATAATTTCAAGGACTATGCCAATAAGATTTTTCAATCTACCGGTACAATTCAGAAGCCATATTATTATGTGAATGTTATCTCGCGCAACAATCCTGATTGCGCTCCGGAAGGGTGCGAAGGACTTTTCTTTGTATGTCCGGTTCCTGACCTCCGTTTTAAGAAAAACTGGGATGATAAGGAGGGAATTGTGAATAGTATACTTTCCGATTTCTCATCACGAATTGGGAAAGATATACTACCCGAGATTATCTCCAAAACAATTTATACACCTGAAGATTGGCAAAATCAGTTCAACCTCCACCGTGGAAGCGGGTTGGGGTTATCCCATAAAATGCTGCAGATTGGCGCTTTCCGTCCACGGAATTATGATGAAGTCTTTAATAATGTTTTTTATGTCGGAGCATCTACAGTTCCCGGAACCGGTTTGCCGATTACGATGATTAGTTCAAAACTGGTGGTCAAAAGGATTGAAAGATATAAAGTTAAATAGTTTTATGATTCCTGCTACCGGCTGTTTGTCAGGCTCTCTTTTGGGCTGGTTTGTTTTTAGTCGAAACTTTGTCCCATATTGGTCGAAATAGCGATCATCTTTTCATATTCTGCAGGTGAAAGATCCTGGAAATAATAGTTTTGCGGATTAACCTTTACCCCGTTTTTGCTTACCTCATAATGAAGATGGGGTGCTGTAGAGGTTCCTGTACTTCCAACATGCCCGATGACATCGCCCCTGTTCACCTTCTGACCCACCTGAACGGTGATCCGGCTCAGATGTGCATAATAACTCTCGTAACCAAACCCATGATCTATGACCACTGTATTTCCATAACCTGTTTCCCGGTCAGCAGCTTTAACCACGCCCACCCCGGTTGCAAAAACTTCAGTCCCAATAGCAGCGGCAAAATCCATTCCATAATGAAAACGAAGAATTTTATAGATTGGGTGCATCCGCATTCCCCAGCCGGAAGCAGTTCGTTTCAGGTCATTATTTGAAACCGGCATTATGGAAGGCATACTCGCAATCATTTTTTCCTTGTTCATGGCCATCTTAGCCACTTCGTCATATGATTTAGCCTGAACAAATACTCTTTTGGAAAGGATATCGAGTTTTCGAGTAGTACTAATGATTAAATCAGCATTATCCATCTCCTCCAGCTTGGAATATCGGTTGGCTCCCCCGAAACCGGCCATCCTTACCGAGGAAGGAATTGGTTCTGCTTCGAAAATTACCCGATAGATATTGTCATCACGGTTCTGAATATCTTCCAATACCTTCGATATTTTCTCGAAGTCCTTATTCATCAGGTTATATTGGGATAGGAGCTGCTCGTTTTGCCGTTTCAGCCTTTTGGTTGAAGGTGGATCAAAAAACTGAAGGAAAATAAGGAAAAAAATCACTCCTGATACCAGGCTGGTTGATAAATATCCTAGAACAATCCGCACCAACGTTTTGATGTTTCGTTCTATTTTATCAAAGCTTAATGTATCAGGATTGAATCGGTAATTGGTTTTACCCATAAACTTCACTCTTTTTATTTTGATTCACTATGGTCAAAATTAGCGAAATAATCTAATTTTGCAAATATTTTGAAGAAAATATGCTTGTACAGCGGCACAAATCTATGAAAATTATCTTTGAAAAGAGCTGATTTTTGTCGTAAAGCTCAATTTTAAAGGTTTTTAACTGAAATATTGTATGAATTCAAAACAGATACGTCAGACATTTCTCGACTTCTTTGCTTCCAAATCGCATGCGATTGTCAACTCTGCACCAATGGTTGTTAAAAATGACCCAACCCTGATGTTTACCAATGCGGGGATGAATCAATTCAAGGATATCTTCCTGGGTAATTCACCGGCCAAGAGTCCACGGGTTGCTGATACCCAAAAATGCCTGAGGGTTTCAGGGAAGCATAATGATCTTGAAGAGGTGGGGCACGATACCTACCATCATACGATGTTTGAGATGTTGGGAAATTGGTCGTTTGGCGATTATTTTAAGAAAGAGGCAATCGATTGGGCATGGGAACTGCTGGTTGACATCTATAAAATTCCTGTAGATAAGCTGTATGTAACTGTTTTTGAAGGAGATGAAAAGGATGGGGTTCCAATGGACAGCGAAGCTTACGGGTTTTGGAGAAAATACTTACCTGAAGAGCGCATCCTGAAAGGGAATAAAAAGGATAATTTCTGGGAAATGGGTGACTCAGGGCCATGCGGACCCTGTTCCGAAATTCATGTGGATATCCGTAACCAAGATGAGAGGGCTAAGGTAAACGGACGTGATCTTGTCAATGAAGGGCATCCTCAGGTGATTGAAATCTGGAACCTCGTATTTATCCAGTTCAATCGCAAAGCCAACGGTCAGCTCGAAGAACTGCCGGCCAAACATGTCGATACAGGCATGGGATTCGAACGCCTCTGCATGGTAATCCAGGGAAAACAATCCAATTACGATACCGATGTTTTTCAGGATGTGATTACGCGGATAGCTCATCTGGCTGGTAAGAAATATGGAACTGACGAAAAGGCAGATATTGCTATGCGGGTGATTGCAGATCATCTCCGGGCTATTTCCTTTGCCATTACAGACGGGCAGCTCCCTTCAAATAATAAGGCGGGTTACGTGATTCGTCGGATTTTGCGCCGCGCGGTCCGTTACGGTTACACCTTTCTGGGCTTCAGGAAACCATTTATCCATCAGCTGGTTCAGGTTCTTGCAGAAAAGATGGGGAAGGCCTTCCCCGAACTGAACAAACAGCAGGAGCTGGTTGTGAATGTAATCCGTGAAGAGGAGGATTCCTTCCTGCGGACCCTTGAAACCGGGATTAAAATGCTCGATGCAATTATTGAAGATACCAAAAAGAAAAAAGGGCTTGAGGTGAATGGAAATGTGGCCTTTGAACTCTATGACACTTTTGGTTTTCCACTTGACCTGACCGAATTGATCTTGCGCGAACAGGGGCTGACGGTGAACCGCGAAGAGTTTGAGTTGGCGATGGAGATGCAGAAGAACCGTTCACGGAGTGCAACCCAGCTTGAAACCGGCGACTGGATCGAATTGCAGCAGGCACCGGGTGAGGGTTTTGTTGGATATGACACCCTCGAAGCCAACATTAAAATAAACCGTTACCGGAAAGTTAAAGGCAAAAAAGGGGAATTTTTCCAGCTTGTTTTTAATACCACCCCGTTTTATGCCGAATCCGGCGGACAGGTTGGAGATTCCGGAACATTGGAGTTCAACGGGAATTTGGTTGAAATATTTGATACGGTTAAGGAAAATAACCTTACGGTTCATTTGACCAAAGCCCTTCCGGCCAATCCCGAAGGAACCTTCACCGCCCTTGTAAATGTGAAAAACCGAAGACTTACGGAAAATAATCATACGGCAACCCATTTACTCGATCATGCATTACGCGAGGTCCTCGGAACCCACATAGAGCAAAAAGGATCGTTGGTCAATCCTGACTCATTGCGTTTTGACTTTAATCATTTTCAGAAAGTAACCGATGAGGAGCTTCTCCTGATTCAGAAAAGGGTGAACGAATTAATCAGGGCAAATAGCCGGAGGGACGAACGTCGTGAGGTTCCGATTGCCGAAGCCGAATCGATGGGTGCCATTGCCTTATTCGGTGAGAAATACGGCGATCAGGTCAGGGTAATTAAATTTGGGGATTCGGTTGAACTATGCGGGGGAACTCATGTGGAATCAACCGGGGCAATCGGACAATTCATTATCCTTTCTGAAGGCTCAATTTCTGCCGGTGTTCGCCGCATTGAAGCCATAACAGCTTCAAAAGCAGAAGAATATGTAGAGAATAATTTGAAGACGCTCAAGGAAGTTTCGTCATTGTTCAACAATCCTGCAGATCTTAAGGGAGCAGTTGAAGATCTTTTTGCCAGATATCAGCAACTTCATAAACAGGCCGAGGCCCACGAAAAAGAAAATGCGGGTAAGCTGAAGAAAGAGCTTTTACAACAAATTGAATCAATCAACGGAGTCAATTTCCTGGCGCGGCAACTTAAGGTAGAGAATTCAGCTATACTAAAGGATATTGCTTTTCAGGTGAAGGGTGAGGTTGAAAACCTGTTCCTGGTGCTGGCGGCTGAGATTGATGGAAAGGCAAACATCCATGTAATGATTTCGGATAATCTGTTGAAAGAAAGGGGATTGAATGCGGGATCGATCGTTCGTGAACTTGCTAAGGCTGTCAACGGGAGCGGAGGTGGTCAGTCCTTTTATGCTACAGCCGGGGGGAAAGAACCTGCTGGAATACCACAATTACTGGATAATGCCAGGAAACTGGTTTAGTTTCTCTGATAATTAATCGGATTTATTCTTGTCGTCAAAAGATATTCCGAGTATTTTGAAATTTGGTTTCAGGAACGGGGATATACTTTTCATAATAATTGTTCAAACAAACAAGGGATCAATCATGCATTTAATCAGTACCTTGTAAAATAGTTTTCAGGGCAGGTAAACATTCACCTGCCTTTGTTTTTTATCTATTTTAGCACTTTAAAATTTACTTTAATGAAAAACTTCTATAACTTCCTTTTTTCAATTGCAACCGCCGGATTTTTACTGATCATTTTGGCGACTGCTTTGGCGTTTGGTACCTTTATCGAGAACAGCTATGGAACCGAAGCTGCCAGATCACTGGTCTATAATTCCTGGTGGCTTGAGCTGATCATGATTATACTCAGTATTAACATGGTCGCTAATTTTATCCGCCATAAGATGTACCGGACGAAGAAACTGACCATGGGTATTTTTCACCTGGCTTTTATCCTGATCATTCTTGGTGCCGGAGTGACCCGCTATTTTGGGAGCGAGGGGATTGTCCACATCCGCGAAGGAGAGTCTACTAATATTCTGGTCTCCGCCGAGACTAAGTTTAATTTTTCAGGCTCTTTCCAGGGTGAACAGAAAGGATTCTCTGAATCAGCAAGTGTTGCTACTCTTGCTGCGAATAAGATATCGCATCAAATTAAAATAGGAGGGAAGGAGATTTCGGTTAAATCGGTAAATTATTTTGTGGATGCTCAGCGTAGTATTCAGTCTGACCCACAGGGTGAACCAATGATTGATCTGGTCTATGCCCAGCAGCGGGGCATGAAAAGTGAGTTGCTTCATGTCGGACAAGTTGTCAGTGCCAATGGAGTAACCATTGGATTTAATACCCCGGCGACAGTCCGTTTCATAATCAGGGGAGATAGTCTGAAACTGGTTTCCGGAGATACCATCCGGTCAACCAATATGCAATCACAGGAGTCTCCGCCATGTCCCCCGGGAACAGAGCTGACCTGTAAGGAAAAAATGATTTACCAGGTGGCAGGAACGTCGCTGGTCGTAAAAAAATTCCTTGCCGCGGGTCGTGCAGATGCAGTTGCGGGGAACGGAACCCCCACCGGCGAAAATGCCATTATTTTACAATTAGCTGATAATCAAAAACAACAATTAGTCACTTTATGGACTTCTGCCCAGAATGAGTCTTCGAAATATTCGGGAAGTTTTGATGGAGTGAATTTTCAGATGTGGGTAGGTCCGGAAGAAAAGTTACTCCCTTTCTCACTTAAACTGAACAAATTTAATCTCATCAGATACCCGGGTTCCAACAGCCCTTCGTCGTATGAAAGCCTGGTGACCCTCACCGATCAGGAGAAGGGGATAACCATGGATTATAAAATATTTATGAATAATATTCTGAACCACAGGGGATATCGTTTTTATCAGTCATCCTACGACATGGATGAAAAGGGAACCGTTCTTTCGGTTAACCACGACCTTGCAGGAACTTTGATTACCTATCTGGGATATTTCCTGCTCTTCCTCGGAATTCTTTTATCCATTTTTAACCGTAACAGCTATTTCTTTGGATTGATGAAAAAGGCTTCTGCGGGAACCGCTATAATTTTGTTGTTACTTTTATTTAATGGATTTAAGGCGGAAGCTGCGGTTCCACAGCCTGTTCCCGTTTCGATAGCGAAGGAGTTTGCGAAAGTTTGGGTCCAGGGGCATGATGGAAGGATCAAACCATTCAGCACCCTGGCTTATGAAATGGTGATGAAGGTCTCGCGTTCCGAAGATATTGACGGGCAATCTCCCGAACAGGCAGTACTTGGTATGCTGGCCCATCCCCAGGAGTGGCAGGGGGTTCCGATGATCGCTATTAATGACGAGCAGATTGGATCCAAACTGGGCGTTCCGAAAGGGAAAGCCTCATTTAATGACTTTTTTGATCAGCAGGGAAACTATAAATTGGCGAGTGAAGTTCAGTCGGCGTTCAGCAAGAAACCAGGAGACCGCAAACTTTTTGATAATGATATCATCAAAATTGACGACCGGCTAAATGTCGTTTATCAGGTTTACCATGGGGATATGTACAAGTTTTTTCCCTCACCCGATCCCGGAGACCTGACCTGGTATGCTCCCATTACACGTTTCCCTTCTTCGTTTGGGAAGGATTCCTCTCTGGTTACACGTGTTTTCCCCGAATTTATCCTGTCTCTTCGCGATGGAAATCTGGAACAGGCTTCCAAATCGGTGGATATGATTTCCGGCTTTCAGAAGCACTACGGATCTGCACTTATTCCTGGAGAGTCGAAACAAAATCTTGAAATAATATACAACCATGTCAATATCTTTAAAAATCTCTCGGGATGGTATGTCCTGCTAGGCCTGGTATTGTTTGGGTTCTTCTTTTACTCTGTTTTTACGGGTAAAAAGCTTAATCAAAAGGCGGTCAATTATATCATTATCGGCTTAGCCATCGGCTTTATCGGACAGGTTGCCGGATTGATTATCCGGGGATATGTTTCGGGACATTTACCCTGGAGTGACGGCTATGAGTCGATGATTTATATTGCCTGGGCAGTGATGCTGGCTGGTTTGATTTTTGCCCGCCGTAATCCGATAGTGCTTTCGGTGGCGGCAATCCTTTCGGGATTGACCCTTTTTGTTGCGCAGATGAGCTGGTTAAATCCCGAAATAACAAACCTGGTTCCGGTTCTCAGGTCATACTGGCTGGCAATCCACGTGGCAGTGATTACCGCAAGCTATGGCTTCCTGGGGGTAAGTGCCATTATCGGATTTGTGAATCTACTGATGGCGGCTTTTCAGAACAAATCAAACAAGGAACGTATTAAATCCTCAGTAATGCAGTTAACTGCCATCAACGAGGCTTCTATGATTTTGGGGTTGTATATGCTCACCATCGGAACTTTTCTGGGGGGAATATGGGCCAACGAATCGTGGGGACGCTACTGGGGCTGGGATGCCAAAGAGACCTGGGCGCTGATCAGTGTGCTCTATTACGGTTTTATTTCACACATGAGGCTTATTCCGGGATTCAGGGGATGGTTTGCCTTTAACCTGGCATCAGTCATCGGTCTTTTATCGGTATTGATGACCTACCTGGGAGTTAACTATTACCTTTCAGGATTGCATTCTTATGGAAGCGGTGAAGGGCTGCAATTCCCGATCTCCATAGTTGTGGTATATGCCATTATTGGAATAGTCGCATTTTTGGCAAAGAAGCAAGAGGATAAAACTTTATAATACCAACCCCTTATGGTTTCAAAAACCATAGGGGGTTGGCTATCCGCCAACTAATTTTTACCATTTAGTTGGTAATTTTCTTACATTTTTTACTTTTACTAAAAAATGTAAGACTATGCCTGTCACACGCACCTTCGATATCCTCGATTATTGTCTTCAAAATTGCCCCAGACCGGATGCAGTTTGCGGGAAATATGGTAATCGGTGGGTTCCATTTAGTACGGAGCAATTTGCCCGGAAATCGGAGTTGCTGGCCTTAGGTCTCATGGCAATAGGGATGAAAAAAGGGGATCGTGTTGCTACTGTCTCCGGAAATCGTCCCGAATGGAGTTTTGTTGATATGGCGCTTGCTATGTCGGGCGCGGTCCATGTGCCGGTTTATCCCACCATTAGTGAAGAGGAGTACCGCTATATTTTCAGCCACGCCGAAACACGTTTTATCTTTGTCTCGGACGACAAGTTGTATAAAAAACTGAGTCCGATGATCGGTGAGATTTCGAGCCTTGAACGGGTTTTTACTTTTAACGAATTAACCGGGGCCACCAATCTTGAATCACTTTGCCATCATGGGGAGGAACATGAAAGTGAGCTTTCTCATTCACTTTCTCAGATCAGGCTTTCGATAGGTGAGGAGGAGATGGTTACCATGATCTACACCTCCGGAACAACCGGAATCCCGAAAGGGGTAATGCTGTCGCACCGGAATCTGGTTTCCAATTTTACCACCCACGCCAATAATTTTGATCTGGGTCCCGGCCACCGGGCCATATCGTTTCTCCCTCTTTGTCATATTTTTGAACGAATCGTCAATTACAATTTTATCTATAAGGGGATAGGTATGTATTACGTGGAGACCCTGGCTCAGATCATGCCGGCCATTAAGGAGGTGCAGCCCCATGTTTTTTGCGGAGTTCCGAGACTGCTCGAACGGGTCTATAACAGTATCCTGACCAAGGGAAAGCAGCTGAAGGGGATTAAAATGTGGCTGTTTTTTTGGGCTGTTGATTTAGGGCGCAGTTATGAGCACAACATGAAAATGTCAGCCTGGTATCGGTTGCAACTTGCAATTGCAGACAAGCTGATTTATTCAAAATGGCGTGCAGGTCTGGGAGGCAACCTGCAAATTGTAGTGTCGGGTGGTGCTGCATTACAGCCACGCATTGCAAGGGTTTTCAGCGCTGCAAAGATCTATGTGCTTGAAGGATATGGTTTGACAGAAACTTCGCCTGTGGTGGCTGTAGGAAATTTAAGGACCCACGAATTAAAGGTGGGGACCAATGGCCCCATTCTCCCGGGTGTTCAGGTGAAAATTGCGGAGGATGGGGAGATTCTGACCAAGGGACCCAATCTGATGATGGGTTATTACCGTGAACCGGAACTGACTGCCGAAGTGATCGACAAGGACGGGTGGTTTCATACAGGTGATATCGGGATTCTTGATGAAGGGAAATACCTGAAGATTACGGACCGTAAGAAAGAGATATTCAAACTTACCGGGGGGAAATACATTGCCCCTCAGATGATTGAGAATAAGCTCAAGGAGTCAATGTTTATCGATCAGGTGATCGTAATCGGTGACCATGAGAAGTTTGCCAGTGCTCTGATCTCCCCCAATTTTGAATACCTTCATGAATGGTGCGCCGAACACCAGATTCTCTTCAAGGATAACGCCGATTTGATCACCCTTCCGATAGTACAGACAAAATTTCTTAGCGAGGTAAAAGAGATCAACAAAACACTAGGACAACATGAGGAGATCAAACGATTCAGGCTGATTGCCGATTCCTGGAGCGCTCAATCCGGAGAATTGTCACAAACGCTCAAACTCAAGCGAAAGGTAATTGAAACCAAATACAAATGGCTGATTGAGGAGATCTTTGCCCCATCCCGTGACGAGGACTGATCGGTTGATTCCCAGCTAACGGTGAAGGGAGTAGCGAAAGTTTCCGAACTTTAGGGAAAGTACAGTCGCAAATCCGCTCAGGTCACCTGATGTAAGTGAGTCATATGAAAAATTGCCAGTATATCGGTAGCTTGTACCAATCCCCAGTTTAGCATATCTCCAGATATTGGCTTCAATCATCAGTCCTGGTTCGGCAAAAATAAAATTAGGGCTACCCGCTACTGTTCCTCCGGAGTTTCCTGTTATTTTCAGTAGCCCAATGCCGGCAGACAACGGAAAAGTAAGGTGAACCTTTTGACGAGGCCATAAGGTATATTCCAAATGCAAACCACCCCAGATCATTTTAAATTTGCCAGTTCCAATAGCGGGAGACAATGGAATATTTTTGGGTAGCGTGCTATACACTGCCCCAATTGAGATCTTCTTATTGATAATTACTCCGCCGCTCAATCCCCCGATCATTGTACGATCAAGTGCAATCTGGCTGTATTCAAAAGTTGGGTTCAGATAAAGTACCAGGTCACGGGGCTTGTCCTTGAAAAGCTGATCCATCGGGTTGATTTGCCCCTCGAGTTTCATTGTTGCCACTACGGCGAGTATTATAATCAGCAAAATCTTCATTGAGGTATGTTTTATAAAATATTGAACACTGTTTAACCACCGGAAATTTAAATCTATTTCAATTATGGTGCAAATCAAATATCGTACCGTTTTCACTGACTCCTAAGGGGGATGGGTTTCTGATCTTGTTGTTGAAATAAACATATGTTAATCAAGATAATATAAATTAAAGTCCTGTTACCGTGTCCTTGTTGACCAAAGAATGGAGGAGCAGGGAATAGGTGGAAATGGAAGTTCCGAAAAATCAGGAAGACAATCCAATGACTTAAAACATGAAAAATGGTTAAGATTACCTGTAATTTTGGCAACCCTGTTTCCCGAATATTTAATAATGAGATATTTATGACATCGAATCGACAAATGTTGAAACTGAATCCTCTGAAATTTCTATTGCGTATCCCTGTTCCCTGGGTATTCGTGCTGACTTATTTGGTTGGCCTTCTATTTCAGGTTTTATTGCCATTTAACCTTATTTCTGCTGAAACAATCATTTATGTCAGGATATTGGGAGTAGTCCTTTTCGTGACAGGGACTATTTTCGCATCGTGGAGCCTGGTCATTTTTCATAAGGAAAGAACCACCACTACGCCGGGAGAAAGTTCCGAAAAGATTGTCACACATGGACCATACCGGTTTACGCGTAACCCAATGTATGTTAGTCTATTCCTGGCATATTTGGGTGAGGCTGGAATTCTTGCACAGTTATGGCCGGTGATCGTTTTCCCGTTGATATTTGCTTATGTCAATTGGGTGATCATTCCTTTGGAAGAGGAGGTGTTAAAGAATGATTTTAAGGATGATTATGTGAATTATTGCTCACAGGTGCGACGGTGGTTTTAAAGGCGTTAAATACGGCGAAAAACGATTCAGTAGTGTAATTGACATCATCCCTCCTGCAATCACCCGTAAATCAATAAACTCTGATTGCCAGCAGTATTTCTCCATTTCCCGGGGTTGAGCGTGGATAGTATATCAAACATTGGTTATTTTGGAAATCAAATTTCCAGTTTGTTGTAATAAATTAATTCTTCCCTGAAATAGGGGACTAAGTTTTACTGAAAAGGTTTAATTTTGTCAGACTGAACTTTAATTTGTTTATGGAGAAGATTTTAATTACAGGAGCCACTGGCAATGTAGGGTTAAGTACTTTGAAATTGCTGGAAACCCTTAATTATCCCGGTGTTGAGGTTGTGGCTGCGGTCCGTGACATTGAGCGGGCAAGGAAAATAGAGGGGATTTGCAATTGCACTTTCTGCCATTTTGAGTTTGACGAGCCTTCAACCTATGATAAAGCGCTTGAAGGGGTTACGCGGATTGTACTGATTCGCCCTAATCAGGTTTCGGACGTATCAAAGCACATCTTTCCATTTTTGGGTAAAGCCGAAAAGCTGGGAGTAAAGCAAGTCGTTTTTATTTCCATAGCCGGGGCAGAACGGAACCGCATCTTTGCCAACCACCGGACAGAAAATCATTTTAAAAAGCTCAGTATTCCTTCGACAATTCTGCGTCCTTCGCTTTACATGCAGAATTTGTCGACTTTACATCGCCAGGATATTCTGATGCATGATAAGATCAATATTCCGGCAGGGCAGGGGCTTGTCAATTACATTGATGTGCGGGATGTTGCCGAGGCAATTGTCGCCACCCTGTTTAATCCGGCTCATGAAAATCAGGCGTATGATATTACCGGACCGGAGCCACTCGATTTTTATCAGATTGCTAAAATATTTTCCGACGAATTGGGCCGGGAAATCAAATACGCACGCCCATCAACGATCCGCTTCGTCCGGCAAAAATTAAAGGACAAGAAACAATTGCTCTATGTCGTTACCCTTTCTCTCCTCTATTCTGCTGCCAGAAACGGCAAAATGAATTATGCCAATGATGTTTTCCGCTCGATTACTGGGCACGATCCCAGGACTTTAGCTGAATTTATTCACGAGTACCGGGAATGCTGGATTAGGACCGGAGTTGAGGAGAAACCGGAAAAGCAGAGGAAAAGGCTGCGAAGAAGGAGTATTAATTTAAAGAATTCGTGAAAAGGGGGAAGCCATATTTGGTGTAAGTTTTCATTTATTCATTCCGATTATCAGCAAAAATTAGTTTGAATTTCATTATTTTTATGGAAACTAATTTTAACAGGTATGAAAACGGCACGACTTCTATTGATGTTATTTTTTTGTCTGGGGTTTAGTAATCTGCAGGCACAGATTGATGTTGATCAAACAATTAACAAGGGGTTGAATTCAGTTGGAAACGGAGTAAAGGGGCTTTTTAATAAGAAAAAGCAAACACCTCCGGCACCTCAAAAGGCTGTAAAGGATACTTCGAAAGTTCAGGATCAAAAAACTGCCCAGGGGGCAACGCAGCCTGCCACCACTCCATCACTGGCCACCTATTCCAAATTTGATTTCATACCTGGTGAGAAAGTTATTTTTTACGAAGATTTCAGCCAGGATGCAATTGGTGATTTTCCTGCGTTATGGAATACCAATGGTTCTGCCGAAGTGGTTACAACCAATCTTTATCCTGGTAACTGGGCCAAGTTCATGATGCGTGATGCCATATGGACAGATTCACTGTTGAGATTGCCCGAAAATTACACCATAGAATTTGATGTCATCCCAACTAAGGGGACAGATGGAAATATGTCTGGTTTTACTTTTCGGCTTATGAAATGCTACAATGTAAGATCCTTTGACCCGGGGGCCGTACCAGGTAAGGCCGCATTTTCATTCTATGTCGAATATTATGGCAGAACTGGTTACCGCACCTATATTAACGGGTCTGAAGGCGAAGGTCTTGGATTATCCAGCTTAAGGGAAGAAAAAGAGACTTATGAACGGTTAGATCAAAAATATCATATCTCGATATGGATGCAAAAATCGAGAGTCCGGTTGTACCAAAATGAAACCAAACTCTTTGATTTACCTAAAGCCTTTCCAATACCAGGGTTGAAAATGGATAGAATCCGCTTTGAGGATGGGGCTGCAATGGTAAGTAATATTCGGATCGCAGTCGGTGCTCCCGATATGCGCAATAAATTGCTGACCGAAGGAAAACTCGTTTCCTATGGTATTTATTTTGATGTGAATAAGGACGTTGTGAAGCCTGAGTCCTACGGGACACTGAAGGAAATTGCCAAAGTCCTCACTGAAAACCCCGGAGTACGGGTGAAAATAGTCGGGCATACCGATAGCGATGGAGCTGATGCGGCAAATCTGGACCTTTCCAAACGTCGTGGCGCCTCTGTAAAGAACGAACTGGCGAAAAGTTTTGGAATTGATGCCTCCCGCCTTGAATCTGATGGGATGGGGAAAAGCCAGCCTGTGGCTCCAAATGATACACAGGTTAACAAGGCTCTTAACCGGAGGGTGGAATTCATTAAACTTTGATCACTGTTTTTTCTTTTTGGATCTTTAAAATATCAACCTATTTTTGTGGATTGTTCTCTATGATTCCATAAAAACCATCTGTAAAATGCGAAAAGCGATTAAAATATTTCTCCTGTATGTTCTTCCGGCTGTTATTGTGTTGATTATTATTGCTTTAATTGCCCTGCCGCATGTTGCAAAAAAATATATCAACGAACACGGGAAAGAATATACAGGGAGGAAACTCGCTGTTGACCAGATTCGGATCAACTATTTCACGAAGACCTTGCGGGTAATCAATTTCAGGATGTTCGAACCGGATGGCCAAAAAAGCTTTATCGCCTTTGATACCCTGTTAATAAAAGTCAACCCGGTCCACCTGCTCTCTTCTGAGTTGGACATTGATCAAATCCGCCTCGTTAAACCCGAAGTGAATATTGTGCGACGTGATACCGTTTATAATTTTGATGATATCATTGCCTTCCTTAAATCAAAGCCTAAAGAAGAACCGGCTAAAAAGGCCTCAGCTCCCTATAAATATGTGCTGAAGAACATTTCGCTTGAAAGGGGAAAACTTTCATTTAACGATATCGGGGCAAATTATACCAATATTATGAAGGATCTGAAATTTGCAATTCCCTATATCAGCTACAATGAAGAGGAGATCAGCAAAGTCGGATTAAAATTCTATTTTGAAAACGGAGGTTTTTTTCAGGCCCGGGCAGACTATAACCTGAGAAAGGGGGTTTATGATGCTGATTTTACAGTAAATCAATTGGATATTGCTCCCTTCTTACCCTATACCAAAGATTATTTCAGGTTAAAAAGCATGGAAGGGATCGTTGACGGGTCATTTCATTTGAACGGAAACATCAGCAAGCTTGATTCTATCCTGATCAACGGAGATGGAAATGTCACTGGTTTTGTGGCCAAAGACTTGTCAGACAGGAAAGTATTGGGGGCAAAAAAAGGTCATGTTGTGATGAAGAATTCTTTGCCAATGAAGTTCTCGTTTAACTTTGACACCATCGCCTTAACTGAACCTTATCTCTTTTTTGAGATGAAAGATTCGACGAATAATTTTTTAAGTCTGATGGTTCCAAGTCCCCCGTCGAGTGAGCCTTTTCAATATTTTTACGCGATTAATCACCTGAAAATTGAAAATGGGCTGGTCGATTTCAGGGAATCGTCCCACGGAGAACCTTTCAACTATAATATTGATCAAATCTCATTCACCGTGGACTCGATCTCCTCAACGAGCAAATGGATAAAGGCTTATTCAGCAGCCCGGCTCAATAAACGAGGTAAGCTTAAGGTTGAAATGGGAATCGACCCTTCCAATCCCTTTGAATTGAAGGTTGACTATGTACTGGCCAATTTCCAGTTGAGCGATCTCAATCTTTATTCAAAATACTATGTCGGCTTCCCGATCCTCCTTGGAAATATGTATTACCAGGGGAAGACCGTTATCAAAGCCAGGCAGATTACCAGCGAAAATAAGCTCATTATCCGTAATGCCAAACTGGGGAAAAAGAGTGGCGGATTGATGAATCTTCCGTTGAAGCTTGCAGTTTACCTGTTAAAGGACATCAACGGAGATATTATCCTGGATCTTCCGTTAACGGGTGATTTAAACGATCCCAAAACAAATATTGGTCATCTGGTATGGCAGGTCCTTAAAAATGTGGTGGTAAAAGTTGTTGCTTCACCATTCAGGGCACTTTCAAGACTCATGGGAGTCGATCCTGCGGAGGTAAAGGGACTCGAATTCGGCTATGGGGATACTACTCTTACTGATCGCCATCTGAAGAGAATAAAGTTGTTTACAGAGTTGGAGAAGAAGAAGCCCGATATGAACATTGAGCTTACTTACTTTAACGATGTTGAATTAGAGAAGAAGGAGATTGCAATGGATGAGGCAGGAAAGCTTTTTAAAGCATCCACCGGAAGCGACTACAACAAGGAGAAAGCTCAGTTTACCATCTTTCTGGCTCAGAAATTAAAGTCTGATACCATAAGCCCGGTTTCGGGAAGTTTGTTACTGATTGGAAATCATAAGCTTGATTCCATCCAGAACAGCTTTGCCCAAAAACGGATTCATAAGATTGAAGCAGCCCTGCACGGCATTGACAGCACCACCCGCATTAAAATGGTCACTCCAAACAAGGAGGTTCCTGAGAATGTCGGAAGCAGACCTGTTTTTGAATTGAAGTTCTCAGTGGATGAATAAAACCAGGTGAAACAAAGAGAGAGACTTTTGGCAATGAAAGGGAGTCAACCAAAGATGATTTTCACACTTCTTTAATAGTTAGCCCAAGCTCTTTTCCTTTGGCAAGCATAAATTGAAAGGCCTCATCGAAGTTATTGTGAATCTCACCCTCGAGGATAGCCTCTTTGATTGCAGATTTTATGATCCCGATTTCCCGTCCCGGTGGAATTGAGAAAGTCTCCATGATGAGCTCGCCGGTAACTGGAGGCTGAAAATTCCGGAGCGCATCACGTTCTTCGATATCTTTTAACTTTTCACGTACCAATTGAAAGTTAGCCATGTATTTAATGACTTTGTCCGGGTTTTTTGAGGTGATGTCTGCCTCGCACAGGGTCATCAGGTCATCGATATCATCTCCGGCATCAAACAATAGCCGGCGTACGGCTGAATCGGTAACCTCCTCTTCAGATAGGACAATCGGCCGCATATGGAGTGAAACCATCTTTTGTACATATTTGCACTTTTCGTTCAATGGTAGCTTTAACCGGTCAAACATGCGGGGCACCATTTTTTCACCCACAAAGTTATGGGCATGGAAGGTCCATCCCAACCGCGCATCGAACCGCTTTGTTACCGGCTTTGCGATATCATGAAGCAATGCCGACCATCGTAGCCAGAGGTTATCGGTATTCTTGCAAATCCGGTCAAGAACCTCCAGGGTGTGGTAAAAATTGTCTTTATGTCCGATCCCGTTTCTGGTTTCACGCCCCTTCAGTTTTTGCACTTCGGGCAGGATGATTGCCAGCAAACCTGTCTTTTCCAGTAGTTTAAACCCAATGGAAGGTTTTGGGGAGAGTATGATTTTATTGATCTCTTCGGAGATGCGCTCTTTCGATATAATCTCAATCCGTGTCCGCTGACTTTCAATCGCAGCCAATGTATTTTCTTCGATGCTGAAATCGAGTTGGGTTGCAAACCGGATGGCTCTCATCATGCGCAAGGGATCGTCGGAGAAGGTTATTTCGGGGGCAAGGGGAGTCTTTAAAACTTTGTTTTCGAGGTCATCAATTCCGTTAAACGGATCGAGAAGTTCACCAAATCTTTTGATATTTAAGCAAATAGCTAATGCATTAATCGTAAAGTCACGGCGTTTCTGATCGTCTTCCAAAGTACCGTCCTCGACGATTGGTTTGCGGCTTTCCTGACGATAGGATTCCCGGCGTGCACCAACAAACTCGAAATCGATATCGTTGAACCGAAACATCGCGGTGCCAAAATTGTGGAAAACACTCACCTTGAGGCCGGGGCGCAAAGAAGCGGCAACTTTGGTGGCCAGATCAATGCCGCTGCCAACGGTCACCACATCCACATCGAAGACCTCCCGTTTCCGGTTTAACAGCACATCCCGGACAAATCCACCGACCACATACGTTTCAGTACCTTCCTGATCTGATATTTCACCAATCTTTTTAAAAACGGGGTGGGTTATATAATCTTTTAAATTCTGCACAGTAATGAATTAGTAATTGCTAATGGCTGCAAAGTTAAGGATTTAAACTCTTCCGCAAGGTGTGAAAAGACAGAAAGGTTAGGGGACGAATCTCATCATAACTTATCTGCCACATCCTCAAGCTTCATCCCCCTTGAACCTTTAATAAGGAACAGGTAGCCCCGGGGTTTGGAACTTTCTAAAAAATGAATGAGTGATTCATTGTCTCTGAATACCTTAAATTCCGGTGAAACCCGGCATTGCGAGAATTCCTCGCCGGTAAGCAGGACCATTGTAAGCCCCATTGAGGCAACCTTATCTGCAATTTTTTGATGTTCCTCATGGGAAGATTCACCCAGTTCGAACATATCACCTAAAATAATCCCTTTTACGGGTGCATCGAAGGTTTTAAAATTCTCAAGTGCAGCATCCATGCTTGAGGGATTTGCATTGTAAGCATCCATAAGGATGGTATTGTATGTGGTTTTTATAAACTGTGACCGATTATTATTTGGTTTGTAAGTTTCGAGTGCTCCGGATATTTCAAAAGGATCCACTCCGAAATAATTTCCGATGCAAACTGCGGCCATGGCATTCTCAAGATTGTAACCCCCTGCAAGATTTGTTTTCAGGTAAAGCCAGCCTTTCGGGAATTTCGCCCTGAAAACCAGTGTTGGCGATTGCTGAACGATTTCTCCTTCGATTCCTTCGCCTTCGGGATTCGTGCTGTATCCAATCGTTTCAAGCTCCCGGGCCATCTCCTTTAGCCAGGGGTTTGAGGTATTCCGGAAGATCTTTCCCCCGTTGTGCTCAATAAACCGGTAAAGCTCAGCCTTCGTGTTTCTCACCCCTTCGAAAGAACCAAAACCTTCAAGGTGTGCTTTCCCGACGTTGGTAATCAAACCGAAGTCAGGCAAAGCAATTTCACATAAAGCGGCGATTTCTCCGGGATGATTTGCCCCCATCTCAACGATACCGATCCTTGTCTCCTGAGTCATGGACAATAGAGTAATCGGAACACCAATATGATTGTTGAGGTTCCCTTTTGTGGCCGTGACTTTGAATTTTTTGGATAAAACAGCTGTAACCAGCTCTTTTGTGGTTGTTTTTCCGTTGGTTCCCGTGATTGCAATAACCGTAATCCCGAGCCTTAGCCGATGGAGGCGGGACAACTCCTGCAAGGTTTTAAGCACATTCTCAACCAGAAGACAGCGTTCACTTAATTTGTAGTCGGGTTCGTCGATAACAGCATATCTGGCGCCATTTTCCAATGCTGTTGAGGCGTAACTGTTCCCGTTGAAATTTTCCCCTTTTAACGCAAAAAAAAGGGAATCCGGCACTACCTTGCGGCTATCGGTTGAGATAACCGGATGTTTTGCAAAAAACAGATATAATTCTTCAATTGACATGGCACTGGTATGAATTAAAAAACCCCATTTTTAGATGAGGTTTTTTAGGATTCCGGCATTAACTCCTATTTGGATTTGGTATTCGAATCTCCAAGATGGGTCATAGCGCAGCGGAAACCAATATCGTTGGTAGACTTTCGCTCGTCCATATATCTGCGTGCACCGGGACTTAGCCAATAGGTGCGGTCTTTCCAGCTTCCACCTTTATAAACCCGGCTGTGGTCAGAGATCCTGGAAATCGAATTAGCGGCACCGGCTGCATACATCTGACTTGTTGAGGCCGGATCGTTGTTGTTTTTCCAATCATCTGATTCCGAGATTACTGATTGATTATCGCCGTCTTTGAAATTGGTAAAATTAGCAACAGTATCCTTTACGAGTTCCCCGTATTTGTTTTTAATCATTTTCCCATCAGATCCGCGACGGTAATTGGTATAAACATTTCCCCGGAGAGGCTGGAATTCGTTAACTACTGAAAATGAATTTGGGCGATAAACATCCTGAACCCATTCGTTTACATTCCCGGCCATACAATATAAGCCATAATCGTTTGGCTGAAAGGAATGTACAGGTGCTGTAATCTCATACCCGTCATTGAGGTATCCTGCAACACCCATATAGTCACCTCGTCCTCTCACATTATTGGCCAGCATTTCCCCCTGATGTTTTTTGCTTGAATTACGGATCTGATTACCATTCCAGGGATAGATCCGACGTTCAAGAACTACCTCGTCTTCAGTATTTCCTGAAAGTCCCAGCGCAGCATATTCCCACTCAGCTTCGGTTGGAAGTCTGTAACGTGGTTTGATATAACCGTCTGACATATTCACCCGGCGTGTACCACCGTCTTTGCTTAGATTTTTAAGAGGTTTTTTCCCGTCAACCCCGTCATAAACTGCATTGAGATATCCGTCTGTAGTAAAAACTTTATCTCCCGTCTGAGCAAGGTCCGGTTGTAATTTTTGATTGTCAATCAGAATTTGCTCATTGGCACGGTCTGTTCTCCATCTGCAATATTTATCAACCTGAACCCAGCTTACTCCGACAACAGGATATTCCGAATAGGCGGCATGACGCAAATAATTTTCAAGATATGGTTCATTATAGGAGAGTTCATTACGCCATACAAGCGTATCAGGAAGGGCAGCTTTGTACACATCCCGGTCATTCGGGTAAACCCTCTGTAACCAGTAGAGGTATTCACGCCAGTCGACATTTCGGACTTCAGTCTCATCCATGTAAAAGGAAGCAACTGTAACCCGGCGGGGGGTATTATTGTTTTCAAACATAACATCCTGCTCGACCCGCCCCATAGTGAAAGTTCCCCCCTGAATATAAACCAATCCCGGACCGGCAGTCTGAGTATATCCGGAACGATATTCAAATCCGCCGTTTTTGGGATTATTGTACGCCCAACCGGTTGTGGAAGATGTACTTTTTTTCTTACCTTTGATTAAACTACAGGAGGATGCAATCAGCAAACATAAAACCAGATAAACAAAAACATTGAGCTTCATATTTCGATGTCGTTTAATTTCACTTTATTTTAAAATACAAATATAAGAAAAAATCATATATTTTACCGGTTTAATGTCCGGTTTTAGTCTATTCCCTGTTGGGCAAACAATGTGGTACAAATATATTGGAAAATATCTAAATCAGGATGATTAATTTTCTGAAAAAGAGTAAACAAAATTACTGCCTGAATATTAAAAATCATTGTTATGTTGTAGACAGTTCAGGTAGCGTTTTATAACAGGGCAGGATTATTCATTTGCGGCATTGGATTGCGAAGATTTAATTTGTTTTCGTTCTGGGTCTGATGCAGGTTTTGCGATAATTTGTTTTCTTCAAAGAGCGTTATTCTGGGTTAGGGAGAGTGAAGATTATTTTATATAATGCACAATATTAAACGATTAAATCATTTTAAATAGACAATCATAATGAGTTATCGCATTGGATTAGGGTATGATGTTCACCAATTGGCAGAAGGAGAGACACTCTGGATCGGAGGTGTTCTGATCCCGCATGAAAAGGGGTTGGTTGCCCATTCAGATGGGGATGTATTGCTTCATGCAATTTGTGACGCACTTCTGGGAGCAGCTAAACTTCGGGATATTGGGTACCACTTTCCTGACACCTCTTCTGAATTCAAAAGTATTGACAGTAAACTATTACTGGCTGCAACCTATCGGATGGTTACAGAGAAGGGGTTCAGACTCGTGAATCTCGATGCTACCATATCAGCCCAGCGACCCAGGCTAAAGGATTATATTCCCCATATGGAAGCCGCGATTTCCGGAGTATTAGATATAGATATTGAGGCTGTTAACATTAAAGCTACAACCACCGAAAAGTTAGGTTTTGAGGGACGTGAAGAGGGAATCTCGGTACAGGCAGTCGTATTGATTGAGAATGCTGATATGGTCAAACTCGGTTAAGGTTCGGAGCAACTGTGGATACCTGTAATGTTGAATATCGTGGAACTGAAGTAATTCATCTCTTTTGCATGACACAAACAATAAGCTAAAGATGACTCAACTTTACTCAACCCTGGCCGAAATCTATCATGTGATGTACCCGAATATTTTTGATTATGACCTGGAATTCAATTTTTATGATTCAATTTTAGAAGTGAATCAATGCCGTAAGATTCTTGAGATTGGATGTGGTTCCGGTATGCTTGCGCGCAGGTTTCTGGACAAAGGATATAATTATCTTGGATTGGATTTATCCCATGAAATGCTGGAGATAGCCCGTCGGGAGGTGAAATCTGACCGGTTTACCCAGGGGGATATGCGGAATTTGATATTTGACAATCAATTTGATGCAATCCTGATAACGGGCAGGTCAATCGCTTATATTACGGATAATCAAGGAATAATCGATACCCTTAATGGAGTTCATAAGTCTTTGAAAGATAATGGATTGTTTGTGTTTGGTGGTTTTGAGGCCAACCGTATCTTTGAAGAGTTCGATGATTTTGAACAGATAATGGATTGTAATAATAGGATTATCAAAAGGATAAGTCATTTGGAGAAGAATCTTGCTACCGGATGGACATGGGATTGGTTTGCCAAATATATCATTGAGGATGCAGACGGGATTCATGAGGTTGATGATCAAACCACCCTGAGAGCCTTTACAAGAGATGAGATTTCCCTTTTTCTGAAACTGACTGACTTCCGAATCGAAGATTTAATTGATGAAGGAAAGGCATTATCCATCGTAGCCCGTAAATGAAAATTTATTTCATCCTGATAAGTTAAGAAAATCATTCAAGCGTTTATAAAAAGCAAAGTCGTTACTTCAGTTGCAACGGCTTTGTTTTTTAATATCTGACAATAAAGTTTAAGAGATTGTCAACGGGTTTCTGATCTGTTCGTTGAGCAGTGCGATCTCAAAAACCTCATCGACATTCACTACATAATGAAATTTAAGCCCTTTGAGATATACCTCCTTGATCTCTTCAATGTCCTTTTTGTTTTCGATCGACAGAATAATTTCTTTAATTCCTGCCCGTTTTGCCGCCAGGATTTTCTCCTTAATCCCACCCACGGGCATCACTCTTCCCCGAAGTGTGATCTCGCCGGTCATGGCTAATCCTTTTTTTACTTTTCGCTGAGTGAAAGCCGACGCAAGTGCTGTAGCCATTGTGATACCTGCCGAGGGTCCATCTTTGGGGATTGCACCTTCGGGGACATGCATGTGGACATCCCATTTTTCGAAGACTTCGGGTTTTAGTCCAAGCTGTAGACTATGAGATTTTAAATATTCGAAAGCAATCGCTGCCGATTCTTTCATCACTTCACCGAGGTTTCCGGTGATTGTAAATTTGCTCTTTCCCTGGCTAAGGCTGGTTTCCACATATAGAATCTCACCTCCAACCGAGGTCCATGCCAGTCCTGTAACAACGCCTGCGTATTCGTTCCCTTCGTAGCTCTCTTTATTAAACCTGGGAGATCCAAGATATTCCCGGATCTCGGGAACGCCGATTTTTTTGTTGTAATCCTCCTGGAAAGCAATTTTCCGGGCGATTCGCCTGGTGACTTTTGCGATCTGCTTATCCATTTCACGGACACCTGATTCCCGAGTATAATCCTCAATCAACCTGACAAGCGCCTCTTTAGTGAATTTTACATCATTCTTTGCCAGACCATGATTTACGAGCTGCCGCGTAATCAGATGGCGCTGAGCGATCTCTATTTTCTCTTCGATCAGATAGCCGCTGACATCAATTAATTCGAGCCTGTCCCGAAGCGCAGGATGAATGGTATTCAGTGTATTAGCGGTTGCAATAAACATGACCCGTGAAAGATCGAAATCCTGATCGATATAATTGTCGTGAAATTCACTATTTTGTTCAGGATCAAGAACTTCAAGTAATGCTGATGCCGGATCTCCGTGGAAATCACTCGATACTTTATCGATTTCATCCAGAATAAAAACAGGATTTGAAGTTCCGGCTTTTATCAGGTTAAGAATTATTCTGCCAGGCATAGCGCCAATGTAAGTTTTTCGGTGTCCGCGGATTTCTGATTCGTCATGCAGACCACCTAAACTCATTCTGACAAATTTACGCCCCAGGGCTCTGGCAACTGATTTTCCCAGAGAGGTTTTCCCAACTCCGGGAGGTCCGTACAGACAGAGTATGGGAGATTTCATATCTCCTTTTAATTTTAACACGGCCAGATGCTCCAGAATCCGGTCTTTAACCTTTTCAAGGCCATAATGGTCTTCGTTGAGAATCCGTTCGGCGTTTCGCATATCAAAATTATCCTCTGAATAGACATTCCACGGAAGATCGAGGAAGGTATCCAGGTAACCCGACTGGACTGAATATTCTCCTGCGGCAGGGTTCATTCGGATCAGCTTAGAAAGTTCCTTTTCAAAAACAGACTGAATATTGGCGCTCCATTTTTTATTCAAACTCCTTTTCCTGAGATCCGCAATATCCTGTTCTGAAGGGTTACCGCCCAGTTCGTCCTGAATTGTTTTAATTTGTTGGTGAAGAAGGTATTCGCGTTGCTGCTGATCCATATCAATTTTCACTTTTTTCTGGATATCCTTCTTGAGGTCGATCATCTGAACTTCCCTAACAAGGAAAGTGAGTAGTATCGTACTGCGTTCCCGAAGATCATCTAATTCGAGTAATTCCTGCTTTTCGGCTGCACCTAGCTCGGTATTGTTGCAAATAAAATTAATAAGGAAGGTATCGTTTTCAATGTTTTTAACTGCAAACTGTGCTTCTGGCGGAATGTTTCCGGATGCCTTTACAATCTTGATAGCAAGGTCCTTAAGTGATTCAACCAGAGCGGCGAACTCATTCATTTTAGTTTTGGGCAGGATGTCGTCAAGCTCCTTAACGGTAGCCGAAAAATAAGGAACAGACTCTCTTATTGCACTAATTCTGAAACGTCTCTTTCCCTGGATGATTACTGAGGTTGAACCATCCGGCATCTCCAGAATTTTCAATATTTCGGCCATAGTTCCAACCTGAAAGAGATCCGTAATCTCTGGATCTTCTACCTGCCCATCTTTTTGGGCGATGGTTCCGATTAGTCTATTCCCGGCATATGCCTCCCGTACAAGCAATAACGATTTTTGTCTTCCTACCGTTATGGGCATCACTACTCCCGGGAAAAGAACCGTATTCCGAAGTGGTAAGATTGGCAGAACTGCCGGAACCTCAATGGCATTAAGTTCGGCATCATCCCCATCAACCATAATCGGTATAAAGTCATCCTGATTTTCTATCTCCCTGGAAAATAAGAAGTTATTTTTTGATCCTTTATTTTTTTTGTTTTCCATTTTCAATTAAAAGAAATGACAATTTGTCTAAATTCCCGGCTATCTCGGGTGGGATAATGAATCGTCAATTTGTATGCCAGAATTTACCTGATAGTAAATACCCCTGAAATTAAGGCAATTCGTCCTGTAAAAATAGTACAAAAAAAACCCGTACTGTTTAAATACGGGTTTTTTTCATGAAATTTTAAACTTACGCCTTACGTTTGTCCATATGTTTTGAATAACGGGTCATGAACTTATCAACACGTCCTGCTGTATCAACAAGTTTCATCTTGCCGGTATAGAAAGGGTGAGAAGTATTGGAAATCTCCACCTTAATAAGCGGATAATCAACACCATCAATTTCAATGACCTCTTTTGATGCAGCTGATGACCTGGTGATAAAAGTATGTTCGTTTGACATATCTTTAAATGCTACCAGCCGATAATTTTCCGGATGTATTCCCTTTTTCATGTGTATTATAATTTATTAAATATCTTGTTCTAAAATCCTATACCTGGATACGGGGTGCAAAGATAAGCATACTTCAATAAATTGCAATAGTATTTTTAAATCTATTTTAAATTTTCTTTTCGATCCCAGTAGGGATAAAACTGTTCTTGAATTGGAGTGGTTGCTAAATTTATTTTCACCCGTAATGCCCTCGCAAATCGATACCATGTCTGCCTTTTCAGGAAATAACACCTTTCAGGATACAATCAATTTTCTTTTTTAAGAACCGATAAATTTGGATTCATTAGCATCGGTGCTCTTTCAAAAGGGGCTTTAGGGTCAAACAGATAACGCATAGTGTAATGTGTCTTTGCCGGGACACTTCCAACAGAGGTGTAAATCGCCATCATTTTGGGATTAAAATCGCCTACCCAGGAGAGCTCTACTTCCTCATACCATAATTTCCGCTGCATTACCTTATCCAAATGCCAGAAAACTGCAGACTCCAGCCCGGTCCCCTGAAATTTAGGGACTACACCCATCAATAATATCCTTGCCCGTGTAATTGTCCTGATCTTTTTATACCAGATGAATTTAAGCAGACTCCAGAAATTGGTTTCTCCGTTTAATTTCTTCAAAATCTGATTCCAGTCAGGGATCATCCCGAAAAGGAGGACCGGTTCATCCTTGTAATACGCGAACCAGATAAATTCCTCGTCAGCTATGAGCCGGGCAATCTTCATCATTCCGCGGATATCATCCAGGTTAACGGACTGGTGATTATCGTGACGGGCCCAGGCCAGTTCATAAATCTTCACAAAATCCTGGATGTATTTTTCGATGTTGTCAAATCTGACATGTTCAAATCTGAAATCCGGCTTTTTTGCTACCCATTCCGCAATTTTCCAAAACCGTTCAGGGAAAGGCTCTTTATGATTCAGATGGTAACTGTATTGTTTGAAATAAATCTTAAAGCCATAATTCTCGAATAATTTCAGGTAATAGGGTTTATTGTAAGGCATTCCAAATCCCTGTTGCATAAATCCTTCAGCAAGAAGCCCCCAGTTCAGCAGATTTTCTCCAAAGTTTACCGGACCGTCCATCGCTTCCATACCCCTTCCAGCAAGCCAGATTTTAGCTGTATCGAATAGCAAATTAGCCGCTTCCTGGTCATCAATGCACTCAAAGAAACCGCATCCTCCCGTTGGTTGTTGAAAGGAATATGCCTTATTCCTGTTAAGAAATGCACCGATCCTGCCAATTGTTTTGCCCGAATCAGTGGCCAGAATCCAGCGGGTTCCTTCGCCATGGTTAAAAAATGCGTTTTTTGTCGGGTCAAAAGTCGCATCCTCCAGCGCTTTTATCGGGGGGACCCAATTCGGATCATCTTTGTAGATCTCATGCGCAACACCATGAAATTCCTTTATTGTGCGAATGTCTTTGACTTCAATTACTAGCATAAGTAAGAAACGGGGCTTAATTGGAGGGCGAAAATAGCGATTTAAAAATTGGGTGCAAAAAAGTGGTTGAAAGAAGATTTTTAGTTTAATTAAATTTTCTCCTGACGTTGGCTGATAATTTCCCTGGCCTCCTCGCAATCCAACTCATTCAGGATTAATTCAGCATTATCTCTGGAAATTTCTGAATCAATCGTTTTTAAAATTACAGCATGCCGGATCACCAATCCGTGAAGATTAAGGTTCCTCATGCCAATCTGAATAAAAATCCTTGAAAAAACGGTAGACAGCTGCGGGTCCTTAGAAAGCGGGGACATTAATTCCAGGAATGGATCGAAACATTCGTCTGGCGATTGGCGATCAGTTAACGCTAATCGCCCGATTATCAGTAATCCTACAATTTTTACCAGTAATTTTTTCCCAATGCAGCATTCAAATGCTTTCTGATAGGCAAATCTGGTCTTCGAAAACAGGTTCATGGCAGCCTGTTCAGCAATTTCAACTGACGGGAAATTTCTCACCCAGAAATCGATTTGATTTTCAGTAACTTCAGCTGGTTCTTCAAGAAGTGTTGCCAGGATCATTGTCTCCCGCCACTGTTTATTCCATAATTTCAAGGCTACCAAATGATTTTTGGGGTATTCTGCGGCAATATGGTGCAATAAAGGGATCGAAACCCCAAAGTTTACTTTGTAGCCGATACCTCTTTTTTGCATAGAATTAACCACATCCCGATTTTGCAGACGTTTAATTTTTTGTATAATTTCCTGATAAATCTGCTCTGCATCGGGATTGTCGAGTAAATAATCCATTTAGTTTGTTTATTAATATTAAATTATTTTGTTTGCTCAGGCTTTTGGAATGCAGGCTTTTAGAGCTGTCTGAACGTGTGAATAAGGTTTAACAGCACCCTTCATTTCAGGGATTTAATTTGGTATATTTTCATCTTTTAGCCCAATATTCAATACCCTATTAATCCGAAAAATTACAAGCGAACAAAGTTAGTAAATCATTTGTGCGAATCAGAAAACATTCTCTATATTTGCATCCGCAAAATGGTGGATGTAGCTCAGCTGGTTAGAGCGCTGGATTGTGGTTCCAGAGGTCGTGGGTTCAAGCCCCATCCTCCACCCATTTTAAAGCCCAACTGTTGATTTTTAACATGTTGGGCTTTTTTTATCTTGAAAATACAACTCTTTAAGCCATTAATTTACCTTAGGTTTAAAAATGGTCGCCCATTTTTCCAATTCGGCTTCAGTACGTTTCTGATCGGTGATATCCATAGCTGTCACCAGGCATTGTTCCCTTGTCCCGTCAATAATTCCGGTGAGGTGAATATAAATTTCCGAATTATTAACAGATTCAAGAGTTACTTCACAAGTTTCATTTGTACCCTCCGTGAATATTTTCCATAGAAAATGATTGAAGAGTGGTTTGGTATCATTGGAGATAAAAAATCCAAATTGACTGTTTATTAGCTTTGACCGGTCTCTGTCAAGCATCTTTGAAGCAAAAAGGTTAATCTCAATAATTGCCCCTTCTTTTGACAGTGTAAGATAACCTATAGGTGCAAAATCATACAATTCAAGATATCTTTCTGCGTAATGAGTTGCCGTTATTTGAGCCTGTCTGAGTTCTTCATTCTGTAATTCCAACTCCACCTGATGAACTTCAAGTTCATAAATGAGTTTGAGCATTTCCTCCTCCGAAAGTTTCAAATTGGTTTTTGACAATTTTTGTTTAAGTAACCTTTCCGCCATTTGACGTAACCTGACGTCACTATCCTTTGAATTTTTGTTTTTCATAATTTAGAAATCATGAATGTTTAATGAGCATGCTGATCGCACACTTCGCAGTTTCGTTAAAATACGATGAATACTTTTTTACTAAAATACAAATTCCAAACCGAATTTAAACGGATATAACCGATTATTTTCGGATATAATCGGAAATATCCGTTTAACATCCGACTACTTTTTATTTCAGAGATAACTTTGATCGTAAACCTCCCTTTTTACTCCGGAAGAAGGTAAAAGGAAGGTCTGCATAACTACCTTGTTAAATTAACACTGATAAACTAAGTTGCAATTGATAAAACTCCACATCATCGAAAAATTCTAAGATTATGAATGCTTCAGACATATTAAGCTCAAAATTAAGACGATTTGCTTTAGTTTTTGCACTTCTGTTGAAGATGCTGACTTCCTTTGGTCAGAACCCAAACCAGGCCTTTAATGCCGGAGCCTATATTGTTGATGTGGGTCAGAATTCGTCTTTAAATGTCGGCCTTAAACCCTACGGATTTGTATATGCCATGATTCAGGCAAATGTGCCTGTTTACTGGTCAATTAGTTCGTCTAAACCGAAAGATGGGGCTGATTTTACTTTGCCTGCAGGTGCCGGGGGCAAGATTTACAGCGGAGGCCCTTTTATTGTATCGGCAGAGGATGTTGCAAATAATTCAGGGGTACGTACTTTGATAGCTACCTGGAAATCGAATGGTGTGGTTATTGATGGTCCCATTTCAACTGCTTTTACTGCTCCTGTATACAGCAAACTGACCAGCTGGCCAACTGCGATTCTGGATGCTGCAAATGATGGACTGATCACCCCCTATTATACCAACGCAGGAGTTCCTGCCGCATCTTATGTTACAGAAGGAAATCCTACAGAACTGACCAGTTGTCAGGATATTTATGTTTTGCCTCATGCAGATCCTCAGAATTGGCCGATATCTTATGTTATTGCATTAAAAAATTATATCAGCAACGGTGGTTTTCTTTGGGATGGATGTCACTCTGTGAGTGCATTGGACATGGGATGGGCAGCCACAACAGTAACAATATCAAAAGCTTCGCCTGCTGTAGTTACCTTGAATTCGCACGGATTTGTTGCAGGAATGCCTGTTTCCTTTGCTACAACGGGCACTTTGCCTTCTCCGTTAGTTGCCGGGACTACCTATTATGTAATATCAAATGGTCTGGTTGCAAATTCATTTGAGATTTCTGCAACAATAGGTGGTGCAGCCATCATTACTACCACTGCCGGAACCGGAACAATTACAATTCCCGCTATGCCGGGATTCGATTTCCTGACTACCAATGGATTGGTGGCATGGGGCAATCATAATAATCCGCCCACTACCGATGTATATACCTATAATCCCACAACTGCGGCCGATCCCGTAATGCAGTTTATGAGTACTATGGATGCCTCTTTACGCAATGGATCGGAGGAGATTTATCTTCCCCAATCCGGATCATCCTGGAGAGGGACCACTACAGTCGCTGTTTTTGACAATAATTACACCGATTCAAAAACCAAGGTAACCTATGTTTATCCAACCAATACGGCTGTCCTGGTAGCTTATGGGCCGGCATACGGGGATAATACCAAAGGGATGGTCATGTATGAAACGGCGCACAGTTATGATGGTGCGGGTACGGTAGCCTCCCAAATTGCAGCTGAGAGGGCATATTTTAATTTCTTACTTTGGGCTGGTGTCAAACAGCAGATTAGTATTGCCAACGTAACCTTTCCGGCATTTTTAGCTCCTAATACAACCTATCCTTTGAGTGCAACGGTAACAGGAACAATCGGTTCCTTTACCTATGCCTGGAGTAACACTGGAGGAGGAACTTTTTCAAGTACATCAACCAATCCTACCAATTATACAACCCCTAATCCGATTAATGGGACTATTGTTCTGAATTTATCAGTTACTGATAATTGCGGAAGATCTAATTTTGTATCCAAAGCCTATTCTCCGGCGATTTGCAGCGGATCAACATTTAACTATACAGCCTCTGGTGGTTCGGGAGCTACTTATTCATGGTCCAGACCAACAATTGCAGGTATTACACAGCCGGGGTCCTCGGGAACCACCGCTACAATTAGTGAAGTGCTAACAAACACAACAAGTTCATCAATTAATGTTACTTATACTTTTATTATTACAGTTGGTGGGGTCCCCAGTACACAATATGTGACTGTGACAGTCAATCCGTTACCTGTAGCAACTGCGAGCAACAGTGGTCCGGTCTGCGAAGGCAGTTCCATCAGTCTTACAGGCGGTCCTAATGGCATGACGACCTATGTATGGACAGGTCCAAATGGGTTCAGCAACGGGACGCAGAGTCCGGCGGTATCTCCCCATGCCACAGCAGCAATGGCTGGTGATTATACACTCACGGTTACCGATGGTAATGGATGTACGGGCACTGCCACCACGTCGATCAGGGTCAATGCGTTGCCTGCCGTGGTTGTTAACGGGCCGCAGGTAATTACGTGTGCAAATACCACTGCCCCGCTTGACGGCACCGGTTCTGCTACCGGAACGAACATTGCGTACCAGTGGACCACCACCGGCGGTACTTTCTCCGGCCCAA
>Ga0316224_1001074_pt1 | contig 32828 bp, 17 predicted proteins | sample TBH18013metaG_FD_206254 | JGI IMG/M metagenome (GOLD analysis project Ga0316224, IMG submission 206254) | Freshwater microbial communities from Trout Bog Lake, Wisconsin, USA - TBH18013 | ecosystem: Environmental > Aquatic > Freshwater > Lake > Hypolimnion/Profundal zone | place: USA: Wisconsin... | reverse complement strand
ATGAGCCTGTCGATCCTTTAATGATCTTTTACAACGCCAATAATTCAAATTATATTACGGTAAGGTTAAATGATGGCACACAACCGCAAAAGGCGATAGCTTTATTAAAAAAAATCTATTCGCAATATACCCCGGCAGATATTTTTGAATACCAGTTTGTGGATCAGGAATTCGGAAAGAAATTTGCTGCCGAGGAACTGATCGGGCATTTGACCGATATTTTTGCCGGCCTTGCTATTTTTATTTGCTGCATTGGGTTGGCGGGCCTTGCATCATTCACCATTGAAAAACGTTTCCGGGAAATCGGCATCAGGAAGGTTTTAGGAGCTACAGTCAGGCAGTTACTTGTACTTATTGCAGCTGAGTTTTTAAAACTCGTGCTGATAGCGTTTGTTATTGCGGTACCAATTACCTGGTGGCTGATGCATAACTGGCTGCAAAAATATCCTTACCACGTGAGCATCAGCATTTGGATGTTCGGCGTGGTTGGTGTTATAATTTTATTGCTGACGATGATAGTAGTAAGCATTAATACGCTAACTGCGGCAACAACTAACCCGGTAGATAGCTTGAGGAGTGAGTAGGGAGGGGAAGTTTTCAGTGGGCAGTTTGCAGTTCCAAAATATTTGTGCTTTATCTCTTTTTTGAAATGTTGCATGCAACGTGAAATAAAAATTATCCGTCTTATAAAGTGGGAAACGTGATCAATGGTTCATCAGGAAGTCGATTGTTGAGCGAGTGATGTAGTCATTGGTCATTCTGTCATTTGTCATTGGATGGTTTCCGAAGAAAAAAAGAATGACTCATGACCCAATGACGCGAAGCAAATCACTAATTCAATAAATCACTAAATCAATAATTGATCCATGCTGAAAAACTACTTAAATATTGCCTGGCGGAACCTCCGTAAAAATCGCCTTTACAGTTTAATTAATATCGGCGGCCTTGCTATTGGCATGGCGATAAGTTTTATGCTGCTCATTTATGTTTATAATGAATTTACTTTTGATAAATTCAATGCGAACAATGACAGGCTTTACCGGGTAATGAGGAACCAGCCCAGCAAAGGCGATCTGACCACCGGTTCATCTACACCAAAACAACTCGGGGCAGCAATGGGAAAAGATCTCCCGGAGATCGAAGAATTTGCCCGTACCAATGGAGGTGGCGATAACCTGGTAAATTACCAGGGGAAGTCATTAAAAATAAACACCATAGGCGCCGACCCTGCGCTGTTGGATATGTTCAGTTTTGATTTTGTAAGTGGCAATAAAAAGACAGCCCTTGCCGATCAGTCGTCCATCGTGCTTACCGAGTCTGCGGTAAAATCAATTTTTGGTGACCGTGATCCGATTGGGCAAACGTTGAAGCTGAATAATAAATTTCTTTTAAAGGTGAGCGCAGTTATAAAGGATAATCCGGCAAACTCTTCGTTCCGGTTTAAAGCCGTTATTTCATGGCAGCAGTTGGAAGTTCAACAAAATTGGATTAAAACATCCGGTTGGGGCAATTATTCCTTTACAACCTACGCCTTGCTTAAACCCTCCACCAACTTAACCGCAGTTAATTCAAAACTGAAGGACATCATTGGGCGTTACGACCCCCTGAATAAAGAAAATAAAGTTTTCTTGTACCCCTTTGCCAAAGCACATTTGTATGGCGAATTCAAGAACGGCGTAAACACCGGAGGGGCGATAGAAACCGTGAGATTATTTTTGCTGCTGGCCATTTGTATCCTGCTGATCGCGTGCATTAACTTTATGAATCTATCTACTGCTCAATCCGAAAAGCGGGCGCGTGAGGTGGGTGTCCGCAAGGCAATCGGGGCGCATCGTTTTAGTTTAATACTACAGTTTATGAGCGAATCGCTATTGATGGCTTTTGTCGCCTTTGTATTCGCAATGGCGTTGATCGCCTCTCTCATAAATGTATTCGATAACCTGATCAACATCCGGCTGATCGTTCCATACACAAACATTTGGGCATGGCTGGCGGCCATTGGCGTAACTTTGGTTACCGGTTTGGTTGCTGGTAGTTACCCTGCACTCTTTCTGTCGTCGTTTAAAGCTATTAAGGTACTTAAAGGTCAGGTGGTAAATGCCCGTGCTGTTTTTACTCCACGTAAAGTGTTGGTTGTGTTGCAATTCTCATTCGCTATCGGGCTTATTTTGTTCAGTATTTTCATATACAAACAAATAAATTACACCAAAGACCGGCCGGTAGGGTATGAAAAGGCTGGATTGATAGAAATGCCCTACGAGGGCGCCCTTTATAAACATTTTGAAACCTTCAGGCTGAATGCGATAAATGCCGGCGCCATTACCGATGGGGCGCTTACTTCCATGAGCATCGCCAATAACTATAGCAGTTCATGGGGTATTACCTGGCAGGGACAATTGCCTGGCGAAGATAAAATTCCGATAGACCAAATGGCCACTACCTACCATATCATAAATACCTATGGCTTAAAATTAGTTGAAGGGCGCGACTTTTCCACGGCTTATCCGTCTGACACAGCGGCCATCATTTTAAACCAGGCTGCTGTAGCGATGATGCGTTTCAAACATCCATTGGGCCAAATTGTAAAATATCAGGATAAGAACTGCAGCGTAGTAGGGGTGGTGGAAAATTTTGTCTGGGGATCGCCATACGAACCGGTTAAGCCGGCCATAATCGGCTTTCTTCCAGATTGGTCGGGTAATATTGCCTTGCGTTTAAATCCTAATCAATCTATTTCAAAAAGCCTGGCTACTTTGGGGGCGTTGTATAAGAAATACAATCCGGATTATCCTTTTCAATACAAGTTTACGGATGAAGCTTTCGCTGAAAAATTTAACCAGGAGAAATTATTAGGCACCATGGCAACGGGCTTTACCTGTCTGGCCATTGTTATTTCGTGTTTGGGTTTATTCGGCCTGGCATCCTTCTCAGCCGAGCAACGGAAAAAGGAGATCGGGATCCGTAAAGTTTTAGGCGCCACAACAGGCAATCTATGGATCAATTTGTCTGTAGAATTTGTGTGGTTGGTTTTAATATCCTTTGTTATAGGCTCCGCTATCAGTTTTTACTATGTGAGCCAATGGCTCGGAAAATTCACCTATCGCACCAACATAAGCGTATGGGTGTTTTTAGCTACGATGGTATTAAGCTTAACCATTTGTCTCTTAACTGTTAGCTGGCAGGCTATTAAAGCCGCACTGACAAATCCGGTAACAAGCCTCAGAAGTGAGTAGGCAGTTGGCAGTAAAAAAAATCAATAAATCACTAATTCAATAAATCACTAATTCAATAATTGCTCCCCCATGATAAAAAATTATTTCAAAATTGCCTGGCGGAACCTGAAGAAAAACAGGCTTTATGCTTTTGTAAATATCATTGGTTTAACCGTTGGTATTGTAAGTTGCCTGTTAATAGGGCTTTATATAAAGCATGAACTAAGTTATGACCGTTTTAATGCGTATGCTGACAAGATTGTGCGTGTAACTATGGATTACAGTTTGGGAGATGCCCCTGCTAAAATAGCAGTTACCGGTACTAAAATCGGACCCCAGTTTAAAAGGACATTCCCGGTAGTTGAGGATTTCGTTCGGTTGGATAAACTTACCAATGTGGTTGGTTATAAAAATCAGCTATTTGAAGAGAAGAACTTCCTGTATGCCGATCCTTCATTTTTCAGGATATTTTCATTTAAGCTGCTGAACGGCGACGCTGCGACAGTTTTAAACTCACCGGATAAAATTGTAATTACCAAAACCACAGCGGAAAAATATTTTGATAGGGAAGACCCGGTCGGAAAAATTTTAAAAGTTGGCGATAAAAGTTTTATCGTTTCGGCTGTTGCAGCCGATTGCCCTTCGGATTCTCAGCTACAGTTTGATTTTGTAGTGCCGTTTAATGTTTTGAATGCGGCAAAACAGCCCGAACAATGGTGGACAGCCAATTACATTACCTACCTGCTGCTTAAAAACAAGGAGGCCATTGCGCCATTAGCGAAGCAAATTACTTCTTATATGGAAACCGTGGACAAGGGGGAATTGAAAATGACCGCCGGTCAGTATTTAACATTTCACCTGGAGCCATTAACAAGTGTTCATCTCCATTCAAACCTGCCCGACGGATTTGAGCCCAATGGCAGTATTACCTATGTTTATATTTTAGTTGTGGTGGCGCTGCTGATTTTAATAATTGCCTGTGTTAACTACGTGAATCTTTCCATTGCCCAATCTGCCGGCCGCAGTGCCGAAATCGGGATACGAAAGGTGTTAGGCGCAGCAAAGCAGCAACTTTTTAAACAATTCATCGGCGAATCAGTTTTTGTGGCGGCTATTGCTGTGGTTTTAGCACTTGGCCTGGCTATTGTATTGCTGCCATTCTTTAACCAGTTATCGGGCAAACAATTTCAAATTAATGCGCTATTTGATCCGGTTATCCTGCTTTGCCTGCTTTTATTAGGACTAATTATTGGTTTTTCCGCGGGGGCCTACCCGGCTTTATTGTTATCAGGAATGAAGCTTATAAAGATACTTAAGTCGGGTTTTTCATTTACCTCCGGTCAGGGTGTGCGCAGGTATTTGATCATTTTTCAGTTTATCATTTCTATTTTTCTCATTATTACAACCGTTGTGATATTGCAGCAACTGGCCTATATCCGCAACAAGGATATTGGCTATAATAAGAGTAATGTAGTTGTTTTGCCGGTCGATTTTAAGATGCGCCCGCAAGTGGACGCCCTTAAGAAATTGATCGGAAATATTCCCGGGGTCGAAAGTGTAGCCGCTGCAAATAATGAACCAATTGACGTTAGGTGGGGCGATGCCATAAAAACAAAAGACGGCAAGGGTTTAACCGTAAATGCATTGCCGATGGATGAGGATTTTATAAAAACTATGCAATTGAAAATTGTGGCAGGCAGCGATTTCAATCAGACTGATGTTTTGCAGATAGATACTACTAATAACAACAAAAATTTTAAGTATTCATTTATGCTCAATGAATCTGCGGTAAGGGCGTTGGGCTGGACGCCGGAACAAGCGATCGGAAAAGAGATTTCAAAGTATTATGATGGCAGGGTAAAGGCGGTGGTAAAAGATTTTAATTTTAAATCATTTCATGATCCGATAGGGCCCCTGTTGATATTTCTGGACCACGAACAAACCGGTAATCTGTTTGTGAGGATTACGGGCAATAATACGCCATCAACCATCCAGGCAATTGAAAGGCTTTGGAAAGCGCGTGTCCCGTTCAGGCCGTTTGAATACAAGTTTCTGGATGAGGATTATGACGCCTTATACCGCACCGAGCAGCGCACAGCAGGAGTTTTTACAACTTTCTCCATGCTGGCTATATTATTAGCCTGCCTCGGTTTATTTGCGGTAACTGCGTATGCAGTGGTACAACGTACAAAGGAAATCGGCATCCGGAAAGTGTTGGGGGCAAACCTGGCTAATATCATTCTGCTGATCTCAAAAGATTTTTTGGTTTTGGTTATCATCGCCACAGCAATAGCTTCTCCTGTTGCCTGGTACCTGTCTCACAAGTGGCTGCAGGATTTTGCCTACCGCATAGCCATTCACTGGTGGGTATTTGTGGCTGCCGGGATAGCTTCCCTTTTGGTTGCAGGCTTAACCGTTAGTGTACAGGCGCTGAAGGCAGCTTTGGCAAACCCCGTGAAAAGTTTGAGGAGTGAGTGAGGTTAGTCATTAGTCATTCAATGCCGTTTACTTAAGGATTCCCTGGCAATTTGCCTCACCTAAATCCTCTCCAAAGGAGAGGACTTTAACTTCGCTCTTCGATAAAACCCTCTCCTTTGGAGAGGGCAGGGTGAGGCGAGGAACGTTTATGGGAAGAACAAATTAGTCGTTTCCATTAAGTAAACGACATTGATTAGTCATTGGTCATTGTGTCATTAGTCATTTGGGGATAGATGGCGAAGTGAATGAGGTTAGTCATTGGTCATTGTGTCATTAGTCATTAGATGGCCTCTGAAGCGAAAAACTAAAAAAAATTCCAATGACCAATGACGCGCAGCAAATGACCAATGACCAAATGACGCGCAGCAAATGACCAAATGACAAATAATATTTCCCGACAGATGCAACACAATGAAAAAGCCGTTGTCATTTATAAAAACGAAATAAAAAAATGAAAACTTACCTGTTAATATTATTTATCGCCTGCCAGAGTTTTATTGCTTTAGCGCAGGACAACAAAACTCCTTACGAGACCAAATCCATCGCAAATGATGGTTTAAAAGATGTATTTGTAGAAACTTCAGGCGGCAGTATAACTGTTAGCGGGGCTTCGGGCGAAGCACAACGCGTTGAGATCTATGTGCGTGGCAACAATAATGCTGAGCTTTCACGAGAAGAAATAAAAAAACGTCTTGACGAGGATTATGTCCTCGAAGTGTCCGTAAACAACCACGAATTGCATGCTGTGGCTAAAAGAAAACATGAAGGTGGTTTTAACTGGGACTGGAGAAAACAATTGAGCATATCTTTTAAAATATATGTTCCAAAACAGGTATCAAGCCATTTGGAAACCAGCGGAGGCAGTATTCACCTGGATAATTTATCAGGAAATGAAAAGTTTAGCACTAGCGGCGGCAGCCTGCATATTGATGCCCTTTCCGGCATTATTAAGGGTGAAACATCCGGCGGAAGTATTGAGGTTTCTAACTCGGCAAATGATATTAATTTGGAAACCAGCGGCGGGAGTATCCACGCAAGTAATTGCCAGGGAAAAATACATTTGGAAACATCCGGTGGGTCCCTGCACCTGAGTTCTTTAAAAGGGAGCATCAATGCCAACACCAGCGGCGGTAGTGTAGAAGCAGATAATATTGAAGGCGAATTAAACACCGGAACCTCCGGCGGCAGCCTTAATTTAACCCGGTTATCATGCAGTCTTGAAGCATCAACCAGCGGCGGTAGCCTGAATGCCGAGCTGCTGCATGTGGGCAAATATGTGAAACTTGATGTTAGTGGCGGACATGTTAACCTGCGCCTGCCTGCAAAACAGGGTTATGATCTGAACCTGTCTGCCAACAGGATAAATAAACCCGAAAATATGACCGGCTTTAATGGCGAATGGGAAAAAGACCATGTACATGGAAGTGTTAATGGCGGCGGTATACCCGTAAGCGTTGACGCCAGCGGTCATTTAGATATAATATTTAACTAGTAAATGAGGTAAAATTTATTTTACCCTTTCTAAAAAGCGGTTCTGATGTGACTTTTATTTAAGGATCATATCAGAACCGCTTTTTGTTGTATAATAAAATGTGTTTAACCTAATGAATACATACCTCAGCTTGTATGAAAATTCCGAAATTGAAATTCCGAATTCCGAAATACAAAATAACTGTATCATAAACGAACAGTGGGTGTTACGCCTGCGGACACTTGTAAATAAGCAATAAAGTTAACATGTTGATTGTTATGGTTTTATCTGTTTGGTATGGGTTTTAAACCTACAATACAAAATTCTGCTGATTATGATAAAAAATTATTTAAGGAGTGCAATTCGAAATATCAAAAGGCACCCGTTTATTTCATTTATTAACATATTTGGTTTAACAGTTGGTTTAACCTGTTGCCTGCTTATTGTGACTTATGTTATTAATGAGCGTAGCTATGATAAGTACAATAAAAACGCAGATGATATTTATCGTGTAACGCGGATATTTTATTCTGCGCCGAATGTGGAAAGCCTCCACCTAAGTTCGATAGCTCCAGCCTTTGGCCCGCGGCTGACGGCTGCGTTCCCGGATATCAAGGAAATGACACGGACTTTGCCCGCTGGCACGACCTCCTTCCGTTTTAAAGAAAAATTGTTTAACGAGCAAAATATGTTTTTTGCTGACCATAACTTTTTTGACTTTTTTACCGTGCCGGTATTGAAAGGTGACCCGCATAAGAGCCTTGCAGAGCCGTATAGCGCTATGTTGACGCCAGAAATCGCCAAAAAATATTTCGGCGGTGATGATCCGGTCAATAAAGAGATCATCCTCGGCAGCAATAAGCACGCTTTTAAAATAACCGGTATTTTTACCCCGCTTCCGGTAAACTCGCATATGCATCCGGATATCCTGGTGTCATTCAGCACGCTGAATGATTCAACCATTTACGGCGAAAAACAGTTAGCGACAAACTTCGGTAACAATTCGTTCTATACATACCTGATGTTTTCGAAAAACTACAATGTGGCACGTGTTGGATCGCAGCTTCCTGCGTTTTTGGACAAATATTGCGCAGCTCTTGGTGCGCCGGCCAACCTGAAAATACACAACACAACCAGTCTAACGCTTCAAAAGCTTACTGATATTCACCTTACTTCGCACCTTGACGATGAGATTGAAGAAAATGGAAGTTCGACGCGGGTGTACATTTTTTCGGCTATAGCATTATTTATCCTGCTCATCGCCTGCATCAATTATATGAACCTTTCTACCGCCCGATCTGCATTACGCGCCAAAGAGATCGGTATCAGGAAGGTGGTGGGCGCACAGCGAAAGGAAATCATTGCCCAGTTTTTAAGCGAATCGGTTTTAATTACCTATGTGTCTTTATTAATTGCATTTGGCTTAACGGCCCTCATGTTACCTGCAGTGGGCCAAATGTCCAACCTGCAGCTTAGTATCAATAGCTTGTCAGCCTGGCCGGTTTTAGTGCCTGTACTCTTGCTTCCATTTGTAATTGGATTAATCAGCGGTATTTATCCCGCGCTGTTTATGTCGTCATTTATCCCGGTAAAGGTTTTGAAAGGATTGTTTAAGGTTCAAACCAGCACATTTTCGTTCCGGAAGATTTTAGTGGTGCTGCAGTTCTCTATTTCAATTGTTTTAATTGTTGCTACAGTGGTCGTTTTCAGGCAGTTGCATTACATACAGGACAAAAACCTTGGCATCGATAAAGACCACGTTTTAACCATGCAATATGATGGAGCTTTGGATAAATCGTTTTATGCTTTTAAGGCTGATTTGCTGAGGAACCCTAATATTGAAAACATCGGGCGTTCTTCGCGCATCCCATCAGGGCGGTTGCTTGACGATCAGGGAGCATCTGTATTGGAAGGAGGTTCGTTTCAACCGCTGAAGGTCGACTTGAAGCAAATAGCTGTCGATGATGGCTTTATTCCCACTTTTGGGATAAAAATGGCCGCCGGGCGTAATTTCTCGCACGACATAAAAACTGATTCCAATAAATATATCATTAATGAAACTACGGTAAAAACTTTAGGATGGGGAACGCCTGAAAAAGCCCTGAACAAACAAATAAAATACGGTAATGTGACAGGCAATGTGATAGGCGTGATGAAAGATTTCCATTTCGAATCATTGCATCAGCCTATTGTCCCCATGATCCTGATACTCCAGCCTTACGGCAGGCTTTCTATCAAGATAAGCGGGCACAATGTACAATCGTCGGTAGGTTTTATTCGCGATACCTGGCAACACTACCTCCCCAACACACCCTTTGATTTTTCATTCATGGATCAGCGTTTTGATCAGCTTTACAGAAGCGAACAGCAACAGGGTACGTTGTTTACTATATTCTCATGTATCGCTATATTTATAGCATGTTTGGGCTTATTTGGCTTGTCAGCATTCACCATTAACCAAAGGGTAAAAGAAATAGGTGTTCGCAAAGTATTGGGGGCAAGCGTGCCACAAATAGTTGGCGAATTGTCCAAAGATTTCTTAACGCTGGTTTTGATAGCGGGTGTCATCGGCTCCGTTATTGCCGCGTGGGCAATGAGTAATTGGCTTTCCGGTTTTGCATTTCATGTAAATATGGGCTGGTGGGTATTCGTAATGGCCGGAATAGTCGCTTTAATAATCGCGTTTGTCACTATCAGCTTTCAGTCCATTAAGGCGGCATTGGCAAACCCGGTGAAAAGCCTCCGTTCCGAGTGATTAGAGGTTAGGGATATGAGATTTGGAAAAATGTAATTACTATGACAGCGCAGCGAAATGACCAATGACCAATGACGCGAAGCAAATGAAAAATGACTAAATGGCTAAATCACTAAATCACTAATTCAATAATTAGTTGTCATGATAAAAATCTATTTTAAGATCGCCTTCCGAAATTTTTGGCGGCACAAGGTGTTTACGCTGATCAACATCACAGGCCTTTCTGTTGGTATTGCGAGCTGCCTGGTGATTTATTTGCTGGTTCAGCACGACTTTTCGTTTGACAAGTTCGAAAAGGACGGCAACCGCATTTACCGTGTGGTAACCGACTTCAATTTCGAGGGCAGTCCGGCGCATAACCCCGGCGTAAGCGGGCCTTTACCCTGGGCGGTTAAAGACCAGGTGACAGGGCTTGAAGTGTCGGCGTCCGTGTTCCGCCTGTTGCTGCCGGATGTGTTTATCCAAAAGCCTGGCGGCACCCCTGTTAAATTTAAGCAGCAGCCGGATGTCGCCTTTGTCGACGGTAGCTATTTTAAGCTGCTCCAATATAAATGGCTGGCTGGTTCTCCTAAAACCGCCTTAAACGAACCCGATCACGTGGTATTAACATCTGATCAGGCGGCGATTTATTTTCCTGGGCTGTCCTACGACCAGGTAATAGGTAAAACGGTTACTTACGATACCATCAAAACCTCTGTATCGGGTATCGTCGAGCCATTAAAAGGCAATACCGATTTTACCTTCCACGATTTTATCTCTTACCAAACAGTCTTCGTCCACATGAGCTGGCGCACGCAGCTTCAACTGCACAACTGGGGTGGCCATAATCCAATGCGGCAGTTTTTTGTAAAGCTTTCGCCCGGTATTTCGGCTGTGCAGGTGCAGGATCAATTGAATGCCATCCTCAAAAAAAATGACAAACAACAACCGGGAAGAACACAGGCGCTGGCCTTGCAGCCGCTTGGTAAAATTCATTTCGATGCCAATTATGGCGGTATCGCAAACTGGGAAACAGCCAACGTTACCACGCTTTATTATCTACTTGGGATAGCGCTGTTTTTGCTATTGTGCGGTTGTATCAATTTTATAAATCTCACTACTGCCCAATCTACCCAGCGCGCCCGCGAGATCGGTGTACGCAAAACAATGGGCAGCACGCGTATGCAGCTGATCGGCCAGTTTCTGGCCGAAACCTGGTTCACAACCCTTTTGGCCGTTATTGCCGCTACAGCGTTTACGCCGGTGATACTTAACCTCTTTTCTGGTTTTATTCCGCACGGTATCAAACTGGATCTGTTTGCGCAGCCAGGCATTATTTTATTCCTGCTGGGATTGTCAATTGTTGTAAGCCTGCTGTCCGGATTTTACCCGGCGGTTATCCTGTCGGGGTATAAACCTGTCGAGGTGCTTAAAAACCAGGTGGTTGGTGGTAAAGGGTCGCGCAACGAGTGGATGCGCAAATCGTTGATCGTTACACAATTCGTCATCGCTCAATTTTTCATCATCGCAACCGTTATGGTGAGCAAGCAGATTTATTACGCGGTAAATAAGGATCTTGGCTTCAAAAAGGAAGGTATTTTGACCGTCGCCTCGCCGTTTAAAAATATCAACCCGAAAGCAAACCAGGTATTGCTCAACCAGTTCAGGCAATTACCACAGGTGGAGATGGTAAGCATGGGTAACGATGAGCCATCATCCGAAAATACCAGCAGTACTGAAGCGCATTATTTTAATGGCAAGAAGCAGATAACGACAGAAGGCCTCGACGAAAAATTCGGCGACGAAAACTATATCAAACTCTATCATATCAAACTGCTTGCAGGGCGCAACCTGCAGTCCGGCGATGCAGGTAAGGCGTTTTTGATCAACAATACCTACGCCAGGATCCTTGGTTTCCATAATCCGCAGAATGCCGTAGGCAAAAACATCGACAAATTTAACGGCGATACCCGCATGCAGATCATTGGCGTTGTATCCGATTTCCATCAGGAGTCGCTGCACGCGCCTATTGCGCCGCTTGCCATCATGACGAGCACTGACGAAAGTTTTAAAGCTGTTTTTCATATTGCTCTAAAGCCCTCAACAGGCAGTAACTGGCATACTGCAATAGCCGGCATGCAACAGTATTGGAAACAGGTTTATCCCAATGATGATTTCGAATATCGTTTTGTAGATGAAACGGTTGCCAAGTTGTACGATAAGGAGGGAAATACGGTCACTTTACTTAAATGGGCCACAGGATTATCTATACTGATCAGCTGCCTCGGCCTGCTGGGACTTGCTATTTTTACCACCAGCCAGCGCACCAAAGAGATCGGCGTACGCAAGGTGCTTGGTGCAACAGTAACGCAAATCGTTGCATTGCTTTCGCGCGAAGTCGTATGGCTGGTTTTACTTGCCTTTGCCATTGTCGTTCCGGTGGGATGGCTGGCGTTAAATAAATGGATGGAAACCTTCGCCGACCGAACAACCATTAGCTGGTGGATATTCGCTGGTGGCGGCGTATTGATGCTGATAACATCTATCATTACATCGGCTTTCCAAACCATAAAAGCAGCCATGGCAAACCCGGTGAAGAGCTTGAGAAGCGAGTGAAAAACGTCATTGGTAATTGTGTCATTAGTCATTGGATGGTTTACCAATTTCTAAAAAACTAAACGCAATCCCAATGACCCAAAGCAAATGACACAATGACCAATGACGCGGGCAAATCACTAATTCAATAAATCACTAATTCAATAATTGATCCCATGATAAAAATCAACCTAAAACTCGCATTCCGGAATATTTTTCACAACAAATTGTATTCCGCAATTAACCTCATTGGGCTCAGCGTGGCCAGTGCTTTTTGTATTCTTGTTTATTTATATGTGAAGAACGAGCAATCATTTGACAGGTTTCATCACGATCAGAACCGGTTGTTCAGGGTGGAGGAATCTGCCATATATGGTTCACCAACCTGGGATAAAACTCAAAAAAACTTTTTCTCCTTTTTAATGAAAGATGCTGAGCAGAAAAACATGGTACAAACACCCCCGGTTTTGGCAATAGATTTAAAAAGAAACTTTCCGGAAATTGAAAATGCGGTGCGTTTGGAAGGTTTAGGTGATCAGATTGTTAGGGTTGGCAATCAAATTTTTAAAGAAACAGATAATAACTTAACTTATGCTGATGCAGATTTTTTCAGCGTATTTAATTTCCCCTTACTTGTTGGGAACCCGTCGACAGTACTTTCGGGGCAAAACAGTATAGTAATCAGTCAGCGTTTAGCCAAAAAGTATTTTGGCAAATCCGATCCGATTGGCAAAGTAATTTCGTTACCAAACCTTAATAAACTCCTTTATACCGTCGCAGGTATTTCTAAAAACTTCCCTTCAAATTCCAGTTTTCAATATGATATGGTTCTTCCCTTAGAATCGGATCCTGAATACATCGGAGATATTAAAAATGGTCTTAATTCATTTAATGAGCCACTTGTTTTGAGGCTAAAAAAAGGGACAGATGTTATAAAATTTGGGAAAAAGCTGGATGCATTTGCAATTCCATATTTCAAATCGGTGGTCGAATCACAGCGCAAGTGGAATCCAAACAGCAAAGTTGGCGCAATGCATTTATTTTTGCGGCCATTTTCCGAAGCGCATTATAATCAAAGTGTGGGATGGGGGCATTATACCGATCTCAAGAATATATATCAGTTAGTTTGCCTAACCTTTGTTATATTATTTATTGCCTGTTTAAATTATGTTTTACTTTCACTTACCAGTGCAATTTCGCGATCGCAGGATGTTGGTGTTCGTAAAACAATAGGAGCGGGTCGCCTTCAAATTGTTTTTCAATATTATACTGAGACACAACTCCTTGCCTTCATTGCTGTAATAGGGGGCTTCATGCTCTCGGTATTAATCCTGCCATTTTTTGGAAGTTTAACCGGAACTAATATCGACCTGGCCAATTTTTCATTTGGTGCAATTTTTATATTTCTGTTTGTATTGGGTATGGCCTTAGGCCTAATTGCCGGGATCTATCCTGCGCTTGCCATGTCGGGATTAAAACCTTTAAATATTATGAGGGGATTCTCGGCTTATCGTATTAATCCTATATTATCAAAAAGCCTGGTTGTTTTGCAATTTACCATTTGTGTCATCATGGTCATTTCAACTTTGGCTATCAAAAAACAAATGCATTTCATCAATGAAACCGACATGGGTTTTGACAAGGACCAGGTATTAATTATCAGTTCACCGTATAGCTGGGGCGACAAGCAAAAAACAAACATGTTAAAAGATAGATTATACCACTATGCAGCAATTACGCCATTTATTCAGGATGCCACCAGTGTAACTATCAGTTTTGGCGGATTTAATAATAATGCATTTCAAATAAACGGTGAAAAAACAATGATACAGGACCTGAATGTAGATTACAACTATTTTTCATTTCTTAAAATACCGATCATTAAAGGAAGGACGTTTTCGAGGTTTATCACAACTGACAGCACAAAATTGGTTTTAAATGAGGCCGTAAAATCAAAAAGAAAGACCTTCTCTTTAGCAAGACGCGCCATTGTCGTAAATGAAACGCTATACAATATGTTAGGCAAGCCCAAATTGGATGAAATTAATCAGCAAATGGGCGGCATTATTATAGGTGTTTGCAAAGATTATCATACAGAAGACCTTACACAGAAAATACAGCCGGCGTATCATACCATAAATGCGAATATTACAACAAACTTTTGGTTGAAAATTAAGGCTGGTCAAAATATGCCTGCGGCCATTGAAAAAATAAAGGCCAATTGGGATAAGCTAACTGATAATTCTCCTTTCGACTATACATTTATGGATCAGGAGGTTGCCAAAACCTATGATGCTTACCTTCGCTGGATGACAACGATCACTGCATCCTGCATATTAGCTATCATTATTTCTTGCCTTGGCCTTTTTGGCTTATCCGGATTAAATACGATCAACCGTACAAAGGAAATAGGGATCCGCAAGGTATTGGGCGCATCGGTGTCCAATTTATTTTTGCTGCTTAACCGCGGTACACTGATACTGGCGACAGGTTCGTTTATTATAGCAGCGCCGATTGCCTTTTACCTGGTACACCAGTGGCTTGATAACTTTGCCTACCGGATAAAACCCGATTGGGTACTTTTTTCTGTAGCCGCAGTAATTGCCATGCTGACTGCCGTGATAGCGGTAAGCTATCATACTATCAAAGCGGCAATTGCCAACCCGGTGGAAAGTTTGAGGAATGAATGAAAAAAGTCATTGGTCATTGTGTCATTAGTCATTGGATGATATACGAAATTCAAAAAAAACCAAGTGCTACTCAAATGATCAATGACACGAAGCAAGTGACTAATAACCAATTACACAATGACTAAGGACACGCTGCAAATCACTAATTCAATAAATCACTAATTCAATAATTGATCCCATGATAAAAAATTATTTAAAAATCGCCTGGCGCGCAATTATCCGGCATAAGGGATATTCGGCCATCAATATTGCCGGTTTAACGGTGGGCATTGCAGCCTGCCTGCTCATTTTTGTGATTATACAGTATGAATTGAGCTTCGATACTTTTAGACCAGGCTATAAAAATATTTACCGGATAGTAACGCAAACGAATCGTGAATCTGGCATAAATTATAACCCTGGTGTCGCGGCTCCGGCAACAGATGCTTTGCGATTAAGCTTTCCCCAGGCTAAAGTCGCCGCTTTGGCGTCGAGTTACGGCAGCCTGGTTACAGTACCAGCAAAATCAGGCAATCCATCGGATGACAAAAAGTTTATCGAAAATATGGGGGTTATGTTTATCGAACCACAGTTTTTCAATGTTTTTACATGGCACTGGCTCGCAGGTCAACCCTCAGCTTTGAAAAATCCCGATATGGCGGTGATTGACAAAAGCAGCGCTGTAAAATATTTTGGCGACTGGAAAAGTGCGATGGGCAAAACGCTAAAAATGGACAATGTTTTAACCCTGAAAGTAGCCGGTATTATTGATGATGCCCCTGCAAATACAGATTTTCCGCTAAAAGTGCTTATTTCTTACATTACCTGGAAACAACATCCGAAGGAGTATATGTATTTCAACAACTGGAACACGGTTGGCAGCAACCACCAGGTGTATATGGAGTTTCCGTCAAACATGCCGTTAAGTACTATTAACCGCCAATTCCTTGATTTTTCAAATAAACAATTTAAGCATGTGCAGGTCGGAAAAAAATTCCTGCTTCCCCAGGCTTTGTCTGAGCTTCATTTTGATACGAGGATTGGAGATACGCTTGGCGATCATGTAACCAGTATGGCTACCCTGCGTACCCTTTCATTTATTGCCATACTACTCATTATTATGGCATCCATCAACTTTATAAATTTGTCTACAGCACAATCTGTAGGCCGCTCAAAGGAGGTGGGTATCCGCAAAGTATTGGGTAGCAGCAGGACTCAGTTAATTATTCAGGTAATTGGAGAAACAACAATCATTGTGTTAATCGCTGTTATTCTTGCAGTTGGTGTAGCTGAGCTGGCATTGCCTTATTTGAAAAATATAGCGAGTGTTCCGGACAATATCGGGCTGTTGAATACGGGCACTGTATTGTTTTTAATGGTCGTGACATTTGCTGTTATCATTTTATCTGGTTTTTATCCCGCATTAATTGTTTCAGGTTTTAAGCCGGTACTTGCTTTAAAAAATAAAATTAACGGCGCCTCGGTTGGTGGAATTCCATTGCGCCGGACTTTAGTAGTGACACAATTCGCAATTTCCCAGCTGCTCATTATAGGTACCGTCGTTGCGGTAAAGCAGATGAATTTTGTAAATAATGCCGATCTCGGTTTTGATAAAAATGCGGTTTTGATTATTCCCGGCTATACTGACAGTATCAGCTTGCATAAAATGCAGGGATTTAAACAGCAATTGCTGCAAAACCCTGGTGTTCTTTCAGCAAGTTTCGCTTCCGATGCACCATCGTCTGACAATAACAGCGCTACTAATTTTTTCTTTAATCGTGCAAAAAAAGACCCCGGATTTGATGTATTCCTAAAAATAGGGGATGCTGATTACTTTAAAACCTTCGGGCTTCGTTTTGTTGCCGGAAAAGGTTATGAACCCGCCGACACCATGCGACAGGCAGTGATTAACCAAACGCTGATGCAAAAGCTGGGTATAAAACACCCTGAAGATGCAATTGGAAAAACCCTAAGTTTAGGGGGCGGCTCCTGGGCGTCAATTACCGGGGTAGTTGAAGACTTTAAGGCCAATTCACTGCGCGAGGCCGCTAAACCAATTGTTATTTATCCTCAAAAAGCGTTTGAATCGGAAGTTGCGGTTAAAATTCAAACCCATAACCTTGCAACAACCATTCCATCGGTACAAAAACTTTGGGAAAATACCTTTCCCGAATATGCCTATAACGGCTTTTTTCTGGATGATAACATCGCAAAGTTTTATAAACAGGAAAATCAGCAGGCGCTGGTGTACAAAATATTTGCTTGCATAGCCATTTTTATTTCCTGCCTGGGTTTATATGGGTTGGTATCTTTTATGGCGGTTCAGCGGACAAAAGAGGTGGGTATCCGCAAAGTTTTAGGTGCATCGGTAAGCAGTATCGTTTTTCTTTTTTCAAAAGAATTTATGGTTTTGATCATCATATCTTTTGTGATAGCCGTACCTGCCGCCTGGTATATTATGGCAGGCTGGCTGCAAAACTTTGCTTACCGGATAACAATGAACGTATGGATCTTTATTGCGGCGATGGCTGTTTCTGTTGTCATAGCCTGGTTAACGGTTGGCTATAAGGCTATAAGAGCAGCTTTAGTAAACCCGGTGAAGAGCCTGAGAAGCGAATGACGTAGTCATTGGTCATTGAGTCATTAGTCATTGAATGGTTTAGGAAATTCAAAGAACTAAACGCTATCCCAATGACCAATGACGCGAAGCAAATGACCAATGACCAGTCAATGTCGTTTACTTAGGAGAAATGAATAATTAGTTCTTCCTATAAACGTTCCTCGCCTCACCCTGCCCTCTCCAAAGGAGAGGGTTCTAAAGAAGAGCGAAGTTAAAGTCCTCTCCTTGCGCCACCGCTAAAGCTAAGGCGGCACGCGGTTGGAGAGGATTTAGGTGAGGCAAAATTGCCGGGGAATCCTTAAGTAAACGACATTGAATGACCAATGACCAATGACCAATGACGCGAAGCAAATGACCAATGACCAATGACGCGAAGCAAATGACTAATAAACCAATAAACCAATGAACAATCAAATTAAAACCACCCTGCGCAGCCTGTTGAAAAACAGGAGCTACAGTTTTTTGAACATTGCCGGACTGGCTATCGGTATCACCTGCGCTTCGCTGATATTTTTATGGGTACAGGATGAAATGACCTATAATCACAATTTCGCCAAACGCGCGGTGCTGTATAAGGTTTATGAAAACCAGACTTACGAAGGAAAGATCAGTACATTTTTCGCGACGCCCGGGCCGATGGCAAAAGCAATAAAGGTTGAGATCCCCGGCATAAAAAATGCTGCGAGAATGAGCGGAGATGGCGACAAAGAATTATTTGCGCTTGGTGATAAAGCGATAACCGAACAAGGTAATTTTGCCGACCCGGAAATATTTTCGATGCTGCAATTGCCATTTTCAAAAGGCTCTGCGACTAATGCTTTTGCACAGCTTAAATCAGTGGTGATCAGCGAAAAAATGGCGGGGAAATTTTTTGGCGATGCCGATCCCATGGGTAAAGCATTAAAGCTGAATAATACCGAAAATTATATCGTCACCGGTGTGTTTAAAGACCTGCCTCAAAACTCTACCTACCAGTTTCAATGGCTTATCCCAATGGCAAATATCGACCATAAACAGCCATGGATGAATATTTGGGGAGCCAATTGGGCGCGTACGCTCGTTGAACTTGAACCTAATGCCAATTTAACCGCAGTTAACAAAAAACTGGGCCGTTATATCGCTTCAAAAACAAAGAACACAAACACTACCCAATGTTTTCTTTTCGCAATGAACGACTGGAACCTGCACAACAATTTTACTAACGGGAAAACGGACGGTGGCCGGATCCAATATGTAAAAATATTTTCATTCATCGCCTGGATCATCTTGCTGATCGCTTGTATCAACTTTATGAACCTTTCAACCGCGCGATCAGAACAGAGGGCCAAGGAAGTAGGCGTACGCAAAGTAATGGGCGCAGGCAAGAGAAAGCTGATCGGCCAATTTATTGGCGAAGCTGTTATCATGTCTTTTATTGCAGTTCTGGCAGCAGTCGGCTTAATTTATTTGGCCATGCCTTCATTTAATAACCTGGTACAAAAGGAGTTGTCCGTTGATATTTTCAATCCATTACACCTAATGTATTTACTTGTAATAAGCCTTGTAACTGGTTTGTTGGCAGGAAGTTATCCGGCATTTTATTTATCATCATTTAACCCGATAACTGTACTGAAAAATATAAAAATAAAATCAAGCACCGGTTCAGGATTTATCAGGCAAAGTTTGGTTGTAATCCAGTTTTCAGTATCAATAATATTGATCATCGGCACGGTTATCATTTACCAGCAAATACAACACGTAAAAAACCGCAGCCTTGGTTACAACAAAAATAATTTGGTTTATATCCAACTTCAGGGTAACCAGGGTGATCATTTTACAAGCATTTATAATGACTTAAAGCAGTCGGGCGTGGTAGAAAATGCAGCATTGAGTGATAATAACGCGTTGGGGATAGGCAGCAATACGGATAATTACTCATGGGATGGGAAAGATGCAACTAAAAACCCGCTGATCAGCTGGCAAAATGTAAGTCCGCAATTTATATCAACTATGGGGATGAAACTCACTGCCGGAAGAGATTTTTACCCGGTAGCAGCTTTAGACAGTAACAATGTGATCATTAACGAAGCTTTTGCAAAAGAAATGGGCAAAGAGGGCCGGATTGGCGGCATTATTAGGGATGGCGGTAAGAAAGCCTTCACCATAACAGGAATTTTAAAAGATTATTTGTATAACGATATGTACGGCAGCGCCCAACCACTGCTTTTATATAGCCATCCGGAAGGAACCAGCATACTGAGCATCCGTTTTAAATCAAATGCTGATATACAGGATGCCCTTGCGAAAGCAGGCGCTATAGTGAAAGCCGATAGCCCCGGGTATCCGTTTGAATACCAGTTTATTGATAGCGATTTCAATCAATTATTTAAAACAGAAACCCTAACGGGCACATTAGCAGGTGTTTTTGCATCTCTTGCTATATTTTTATCTTGTTTAGGCTTGTTCGGTTTGGCGGCCTACACGGCTGAACGTCGGATAAAAGAGATCGGGATCCGCAAAGTGCTTGGCGCGTCCGTTTCGGGCCTTGCCGGATTATTATCAAAAGATTTTTTAAAGCTGGTTGGGACCTCGTGTTTGATTGCCTTCCCGTTTGCGTTTTGGGGTATTAACAAATGGTTGCAAAGCTACCAGTACCGGGTAACCATTAACTGGTGGGTATTTGTCCTTGCGGGAATAGCTGCATTACTGATTGCCTTGGCTACGGTAAGTTTCCAGGCTATAAAGGCTGCGCTGATGAACCCGGTGAAGAGCCTCAGGTCGGAATAGTCATTGGTCATTATGTCATTAGTCATTGAACGCGGGCTGCTGATGACTAAAGACGCGAAGCAAATGACTAATGACCAATGACGCGAAGCAAATGACCAATGACTAAATAAAATGATAAAGAACTATTTGAAAATCGCCTGGCGTAACATCTGGAAAAACAAGGTTTTTTCGGGGATTAACATTATCGGCCTTTCTGTAGGAATGGCTGCCTGTATTGTTATTATGCTTTTTGTATCTTATGAAAAGAGTTTCGATAATTTTCATACAAAAAACATTTACCGTTTAAATGAGGTGCAAACCATCGGGGCACAGGGTGCTACCCAAAAAGTGGCATTGTCCATGTTTCCGATGGGGCCAACTTTAAAACAGGAATTTCCCGAAATAAAGAATTTTACCAGGATCCACTGGGATGGCAAATATCAGCTGACCCAAAATAACAAGCGTATATTTTTACCACAGGTATTTTTTGTTGATTCAACTTTCCTTAAAGTATTTGATTTTAAAGTAATCAGGGGAGAAGGACAAACCGCGTTGCTAAAGCCTCATAGCGCTTTGCTCACCGAAGAAACCGCTAAAAAATTATTTGGCGATGCCGACCCGATTGGTAAGGTCATTACCCATTATGGCGATGACACGGTTATTTTCGCCGTTACCGGGATAATTGCCAATGTCCCTAAAAATTCTCAATTGCAATTTGATGCGTTATTTTCATTCAGCAGTATTTACAAACCCTGGATGTTTACCAATTGGGGTGGCAACTGGCTGAATACCTACTTTGAACTGGCTCCCGGAGCTGATGCAACCGCGTTGGATAGGAAATTTCCGGCATATTTGAAAAGACACCTAAAGGGTGATGGCTGGAAATATTATAAATTGTTCACCCTTCCCCTGAGAGATGTGCATGCTAATTCGGCTGATATTGGGCTCGATTATATTAACTATCAAAAGTTTGATAAGAAATCAACCAACCTATTCGCCATTATTGCGCTGATTGTGCTGGTAATCGCTTGTGTAAATTTCATCAACCTTTCAACGGCGCGGTCGGCAGAAAGAGCCAAAGAAGTGGGAATCCGGAAATCAATCGGGGCCTATCGCTTTCAACTGGCATTTCAATTTTTAGGTGAAACGGTTTTAATAGCCTTTTTAGCGTTGATATTCGCCGTAGTATTGGTTGAACTTGCTTTGCCTTATATCAATAACCTTAGCGACCGGGAAATCTCTTTTCATATTTTCACCAGTTTTAAAGTTTTGTTAACCGTTTTAGGCGGTACAATTTTAATTGGCGTTATTTCAGGTATTTATCCGGCCATTTACTTGTCGTCCTTCCAGGCTTCCAGGGTTTTAAAAGGGTCTGTGCAGGTTGGTAAAAACAAAGGCTTTTTGAGGAATATACTGGTGGTAACCCAATTTTCCAGCGCCATTTTCCTGATGATCGCTACTGTATTTGTATTAAAACAACTCCAGTTTATGCAGAAACAAGACCCCGGCTATAACCGCGACCAAATTGTAAATATCCCTTTAGATGGTGTCACCACCAAAAAATATGACCTGTTTAAAAGTGAACTGTCAGGTAGTTCTTTGGTATCGGGAGTTACAGCATCGCAGGATATTTTAGGCAGTCATTTGGATCAAACCGGTGTAACATTCAGACCATCCTTCGGGCCAAAACAGGACCTGGGTACCACGCTGCTGGTAGTTGATACCAATTATCTCAACCTGTATAAAATTAAATTGGCGACCGGGAAAAATTTCTCGGGTGATAAAATGCCCGATGGAAGGCAATTTATTGTTAATGAGGCCCTGGCCAAAGAGTTATTGAAAGATTATCCCAAAAAGCCCCTGGCCTCACTGATCGGGCAGAAATTTGGGTTTGATTCGTTAGGGGTTATTACCGGCGTTGTGAAAAATTTCAATTTCAATTCTCTGCAATATAAAATTGAGCCGATGTTTTTGGTGAGTGCAAGGCATTGGGGATTTCGGGATGTTTCTGTTAGGATCAATGGGAATAATACCACTGCCGCAATTGCTTTTATCAAATCGAAATGGAATAGCGTTTACCCGGATTTTCCATTCGAGTACCAGTTTTTGGACGATCATTTTAATGAAGTTTATAAGGCGGATAATCAAAAGAGCCAGATTGTAGGCATTCTCGCCGGACTGGCCATCTTTATATCTTGCTTAGGTTTGTTTGGTTTAGCGTCACACTCCGCAGAGCAAAGGGTGAAAGAGATTGGTGTGCGAAAAGTTTTAGGCGCCTCTGTTCAAAATATAACCTTATTGCTTTCAAAAAACTTTCTCACTCTTGTGTTGATTGCAAATCTGATCGCATGGCCAACTGCATGGCTTGCTGTACATTTTTGGCTGAAGGATTATGCTTATCGAATCAGCATTCAGTGGTGGATATTTTTAATTGCCGGAATAACGTCAATATTGATTGCTTTTTTCACTGTAAGCTTTCAATCCATTAAAGCTGCCGTAGCTAATCCGGTGAAAAGTTTGAGGAGCGAGTAGGGGTGGTGAGTAGTGAGTTGTCAGTAGTGAATATTTTACTTGCTGTTTTTGTTAGACTCACCACTCACAATTCACTACTCACCTAATTGTATCATAACCGTACGCTTCCTGTTACATTAGCGGACAGTATTTGCTTATGGTTTAATATGTAATGTATTGATATTTAATGCTATAGGAGTTTGGTATGTTATTGAAGCTTTAAAGGCAGAACGAATTGAAGGCGAATCAATCAATATGTATAAATTAGCAGTTCAATATTCACTAATTCAACAACTCACTAAATAAAAAACATGTTATCATTACAGCACGTATCAAAATATTACCAGGTAGGCGGAAATAAAAACTTTGTTTTGAACGATATAAACCTTGAAGTGGATGAAGGCGAGTTTATATCCATCATGGGGCCGTCGGGTTCGGGCAAATCAACTTTGTTAAATGTTATCGGAATGCTTGATGAACCATCTGATGGCTTTCATTATTTTGTTGGAAATGCTGTACACCAGCTTAAAGAAAGACAACGTTCAGCTTTATATAAGCAATATATCGGTTTTGTTTTCCAGGCTTATCATTTGATTGATGAGCTTACTGTTTACGAAAATATTGAAACCCCATTAATTTACCAGGACTATAAAAGCTCGGAACGCAAAGCAATGGTGGCCGACATACTCGACCGTTTTCAGATCGTTGGAAAAAAAGATTTGTTTCCAGCCCAGTTATCCGGCGGACAGCAGCAATTGGTAGGCATTGCCCGGGCATTAATTGCCAAACCAAAATTGCTATTGGCGGACGAGCCTACGGGCAATTTAAACTCGAAACAGGGAATGGAAATTATGGAGCTGTTCCGCAAGCTGAATAAAGAAGACGGAGTTACCATTATACAGGTAACACATTCGGAAAAAAATGCCGAATACGGTTCACGAATTATAAATCTTCTGGATGGTAAAGTCGAATCCTCCAGGAAATTCTAAAATACAAATAACTATATAGAACAAAACAAGATGCGATTCAGTAAATACTTTTTGATCATACTTTTCACAGGATGTGTTGCTATGGCACATGCGCAGCAAAACAATATAATTACCCTGCAGCAATGTCTTGATATTGCCATAAAAAACAATTTGACCGTAAGGCAGGATTCACTTTTGGCCGAGCAGTCGCGTATTGGGTTTACGCAGGCTAAGGATAACCTGCTCCCTTCTATCAGCGGCTTCGCTGGCCGTGAGCTTACCTCCGGCCGGGCCCTGAACCCTGTGACCAATAATTATATAACGCAGTCTGTTACTTCTGACAATTACAATATGCAGGGATCGGTAACCATATTTAATGGTCTGGCCCTTCAGAGCGCTATAAAACAAGCCTCACTCGCATTTCAATCCGGTAAAATGGCTTTCCAGGCAGCAAAGGATATCGTTACGGTAAATGTGATCACCAATTACCTGGCGGTGCTTAATGCGGGTGAAATATTGGGGCAAAGTAAAGCTCAACTCGCTGCAGCAAAAGAGAATCTCGACAAATCAGAAACGTTGGAAAAATATGGCAACAACAAGGTTGCATCGGACCTTACCGATTTTAGAGGCCAGTATGCAGGGAGTCAGGTTGCTGTTGTTCAAAACCAGGGCTCACTGGATATGGCCAAGCTAAGTTTGTTCAATCTTATGAATATTCCGTTTAACCGCGATGCTCAATTACAGCCGCTGAATGCAGACCAAATGGTTGGCGATAATGGCGTTAGCGCCGACCAGGTTTATGAAACCGCCCTGCAGCAGCTGGCGGAAATTAAAGCCGCGACTTTGATGCGCCAAAGTGCTGAAAAAGGAGTGAGGTATGCAAAAGGACTATTATATCCATCATTGAATTTAGGAGGCGGTATCGGGACAAATTATTCCAATTTAAACAGCCAAAGTTATGCTGATCAGTTCAGGAATAATTATGGTACGTACGTGCAACTGGGCTTAAATATCCCCATATTCACTAATCATATAAAGAAGAACAATTTAGCGCTTGCCAAACTCAGCCTGCTTAACTACACCTACATTGAGGATAATATTAAAGTAGTATTAAAGCAAAATGTTCAGCAGGCCTGGTATAGTATGAACGGCGCCTACAGCCGTTACCAGGCGCTTGATGCACAGGTAAAGGCTTATACGGAAAGTTATCGCATATTCAAGATCCGCCTGGATGCCGGTGTAATAACCTCCACTGATTTTATTATCGCAAAAAACAATCTGGACAATGCAACTTTAAATCTGATCAGCGCCCGCTACGATTACTTTATTTACAGCAAAATATTGGATTACTACCAGGGGAAACTGGCGTTGTAAGATTGGTGGGTTGATTTGTTTTTTATATTTAGCAGGGTCCGAATGTGCGTTCATGGATGCGAACAAAAATCGTGGTGATTTAAGAGTAATATCAGCTAAAAAGTTTTAAACGACACAGTACATAAACGCAGGCTTATTATAATTATCTTTGTTTTACAACAACGTAATTATAATAAGCCTGAATTTTAGCCGTTTTTAAATTTTAACCTTTTTTACAATTTTATTTATGAAAAAACTATTACTCACCGTAACAATTATTACCGCTACCGTAAGTTTTGCTTCGGCGCAAATTTTGCCTACTTTCCAGATCGGATTAAAAGCAGGGGCAAACCTCACAAGCCTTAATTCATCAGCATCCGCTACATTCAGCAGCAGTAACCAGGCTGGCTATTTGGCGGGCCTTTGGCTGCGATTTGGCGCTTTGGGCTTTAATTTTCAGCCTGAAATGTATCTGACATCTAAAAATGTGAATATTACCTCTGCAGGAGGCATCGTTACAACAGCTAAATTTACCAGTGTCGACGTACCTTTACTAATTGGCGGTAAAATTGGCGCATTTGGTTTAGGCGGTCGTTTTTATACCGGTCCGCTGATCTCATTTGCTGTTGATAAAAGTCAAAGTTTTAACGGTGCAATTGATAAAGCGGTTTCTTTAAATTACCAGGACCAAAATTTTGCATGGCAGTTTGGTGCAGGCATTGATATAAAGAAAATATCAATTGATCTTCGTTATGAGGCGGGCATTACCAATCAAAGTTATGGAAGCGGCCAAACCAGGGTTAACCTGTTTAATATTAGTTTAGCCTATAGCCTGGTTAAATTTTAATGATCTTTTTGTCTGAACCGTTATTTACAAGATTTTAGGATTTCCTGGTGGCTATCCAACTTTTCAATAATCATGGTAATCTTGAAATCTTGTAAATCAGGGTTCAGACAATTTGTTTAACCGGGTTCAGGCGGCAATAAAAAATACACCTTAATCGCTATCTTTCAATTCTCCTTTCGAAATCTCTCCGATTTTCTTTCCGGTTTTAATATGACTCTGTTTATTTAGTATCATATTTTTTGGCTGAAAAGGTCAATTTAGTATTATACTTATTGTACAAGTTACACTTATCTTTATAAACCAATTTAACATGCCCTTTGCATGTGATTAGTATTAACCTGTAAAATATCATTATTGTAAATGAGTAATAAATATCTGTATAGTTATGGCTTCGCTCGGGGGGGCGTTGTTGCGTTGCTTCTCACATTTCTTGTGCAAACCTCATCTGCCCAGGCAATTGAAACAAATGGTCAACAACAGATCCGCTTAAACCAGGTAGGGTTTTATCCGGGTGCACCCAAAACCGCTATTGTTGTAAGTGGGAAGGATAGCCTGTTCTATATCCAGACCATCAATAAGAAAACTGTATTTACGGGGATATTAAAAAGATCTGTTAAGCCGGATTTTGCCGGAAATAATACCGGAATAGCTGAATTTAGCACTTACCGCAAGCCCGGCAAATACATGCTGTATGTTCCGGGGGCTGGTTACTCCTGGCCGTTTGAAATAAAGAAAGCAGTACATCGTGATGTGGCGGGCGCCTCCATAAAAGCGTATTACTTTATGAGAGCGTCAATTCCGCTTGATGAAAAATATGCGGGTAAATGGCATCGGGCAGAAGGTCACCCTGATACCAGTGTGCTGGTGCACCCTTCGGCAGCTACAGATAAACGGCCTGCTGGCACGGTGATTTCCTCTCCGCGCGGCTGGTATGATGCCGGTGATTACAATAAATACGTGGTTAACAGCGGGATCAGCACAAGTACCCTGCTTTCCTTGTACGAGGATTTTCCTGATTACATGAAAACTGTAAAGCTTAATATCCCCGAAAGCGGTAATCATATACCTGATATATTGAACGAGGTATTATGGAACCTCCGCTGGATGCTTACCATGCAGGACCCCAATGATGGTGGCGTTTATCATAAACTCACCAATGCTGCATTTGATAAATTCGAAATGCCTGATAAAGCGACCGCGCCCCGCTACGTTGTGCAGAAAGGTACTGCAGCAACACTTGACTTCGCAGCGGTAATGGCGCAGGCAAGCAGGATATTCAGCAAATTCCCGAAGGAATTGCCCAGCCTGGCCGATTCCTGTTTGAATGCGGCCAAAACAGCATGGGCATGGGCTGCAAAAAATCCTGATATAGCCTATAACCAGGATACCATGAATCAAAAATTCAGCCCCAAGATAACCACTGGCGCCTATGGCGACCGTAATTTCAGCGATGAATTTATCTGGGCCGCTTCCGAGTTGTTTGTAAGCACACAAAATCCGGATTTCATAAAGCATATTAACCTGTTGCCTGATAATAATATGCCCATTCCGTCATGGGGACAGGTACGATTATTAGGCTATTATACCCTTATAAAAAACAGCAGTTCATTTGGCGAAAATGCCCCAAAGGAAATTCCAGAGCTGAAAAAACGCCTGATTGGTTTAGCAGATGACCTTATAAAAGGAGCTGACGAAACCGCTTATCAAACTGTTATGGATAAATCGACCCGTAATTTTAATTGGGGGAGTAATTCAAACGCCGCAAATCAGGGCATTGTTTTGATACAGGCCTATAAGTTGAGCAACGACGCCCGATACCTGCGTTATGCGCTGGATAACCTGGATTATATTTTAGGGCGCAATGGTTCGGGCTATGCTTATGTAACAGGTTACGGGAGCAGGAGCCCGATGCACCCGCATCATCGCCCATCTGTTGCTGATGGCGTGGCTGATCCGGTGCCCGGCTTGTTGGTTGGCGGTCCTAATCCGGGCATGCAGGATCATATTAAAGTGCCTTCTACGGTGCCTGATGAAGCTTACATTGATGACGACCGCGCGTATGCTGTTAATGAAATCGCTATCAACTGGAATGCTCCCTTTGCTTATCTCGCTAATGCGATGGAAGCGTTGCAGGATAAATTAAAACCTGTAAATTAGTATTGTAAAAATTTGGAAATCAATTATATAAAACAACCCGTTGCAGCCTTAAATCAAACCAGTTAATTATGAAAAGGATCTTTATTATCGCCAATGTAATGCTTTTGAATGTGCTTATCCTGGCAGCACAGCCCAAAAAACAAGCGAGCGCACTCGACCAGAAAGTGGATGCCCTGATCGCCAAAATGACGCTTGAAGAAAAAGTAGGTCAGATGACCGAAGTTACATCGGACGTGGTGTCGACCACTACCAATGGTGTTCATCAGATTGATGCCGCCAAAATAAAGGAAGCTATTTTAAAATACCATGTTGGCTCTATATTAAATGTAAGCGGGCATGCTTACGACCGCAAACATTGGTACGAAGTTATTTCAACTATCCAGGCTGAGGCAGCAAAAGACCGTCTTAAAATTCCGGTTATTTACGGCATTGATGCTATTCACGGGGTTACTTATACTACAGGCAGCACATTGTTTCCCCAGGAAATTGCCATGGCTGCAACTTTTAACAGGGACGTGGCCCATAGGGCAGGCGAGATCACTGCCTATGAAACCCGTGCAAGTTATATTCCATGGAATTATTCACCGGTTTTGGATTTAGGTAAATCACCGCTGTGGCCGCGCATTTATGAAACTTTTGGAGAAGATCCTTATCTGATAAAAACAATGGGCGCTTCTATTATTAAAGGCTACCAGGGTAATGATGTAGGTGATAAATATCACGTGGCAGCCTGCATGAAGCATTATTTAGGTTATGGCGATCCGCTGAGCGGTAAGGACCGTACTCCGGCCTGGATCCCTGATCGTTATATGCGCGAGTATTTTTTGCCACCATTTGCCGAAGCCGTAAAAGCGGGGGCGAAGACTTTGATGATCAATTCAGGCGAGATCAATGGCGTACCGATACATGGCAGTCATTACATGCTGACGGATGTATTACGCGGCGAACTGCATTTTGACGGCATTGCCGTAAGCGACTGGCGGGATATTGAATACCTGCATGATCGTCACCATATTGCCGCCACACAAAAGGATGCGGTGAGGATAGCGGTAAACGCCGGCGTGGATATGAGCATGGTACCCTATGAATACAGCTTTTATAATTATTTGATAGAACTGGTACATGAAGGCAAAGTATCCATGGCCCGGATTAATGAGGCCGTTCACCGGATTTTAAAAGTTAAATTTGAACTTGGTTTATTTGAACGCCCGGTGGGTAATCCGGATGATTATCCGAAATTCGGTTCGGAAGAGTTTCGCCAGGTTAGTTTGAATGCAGCTACCGAAGCGATCACCTTACTGAAGAATACTGCCAACATCCTGCCCTTAAAAAAAGATATGAAGGTTTTTGTGACCGGGCCTACTGCCAATACCATGCGTTCATTGGATGGCGGCTGGAGCTATACCTGGCAGGGTGACCAGTCTGACGCTTTTGCAGCCAATAAAAACACCATTTTGAAAGCTATACAGCAAAAGATTGGCAACGCTAATGTGAGTTATGAACCGGGTGCATCGTTTGATAGTTTGCAAAATGTAAACGCTGCGGTAAGTGCAGCATCGAAAGCAGATGTGATTGTACTTTGCCTGGGTGAACTTTCCTACACCGAAAATGTAGGCAATATTGATGACCTTAACCTGCCTGCAGCTCAAACACAACTGTCAAATGAACTTGCTAAAACAGGCAAACCGGTTATTTTGGTTTTAGCAGAAGGCCGTCCAAGGCTTGTTACTGAAGCAGAAAGTCATTCAACCGCTACCGTTATGACCTATTTTTCGGGAAATGAAGGCGGCGATGCGCTTGCAAACATCTTGTTTGGTGATGCAAACCCATCAGGCAAGCTCCCTTATACCTATCCTAAATATCCTAATTCATTAAACAACTACTATCGTAAAAATCTTGAAAACGGAAATTCGGATGATAGCCATAGTTATAACCCCCTTTATGAGTTTGGTACAGGCTTAAGCTATACCACATTCAGCTATAGCAACCTGCATTTGAGCCAGCCCGAACTGAAAGAAAATGGCACACTAACTGTTACCGTTGATGTAAAAAATACCGGGCCGCGGGAAGGAAAAGAATCGGTGTTGCTTTATACAAGTCAGTTGTATGCCAGTATAGCGCCCGATACCAAACGATTGAGGGCTTACGATAAGATAGACCTTCAGGCAGGCGAAACAAAGACTGTGACCTTTAAAATAAGCCCTAAGGACCTTGCTTTTGTTAATGATATCAGTAAAACTGTTACCGAAGCAGGGGAGTTTAAAATACAGATAGGGGATCAGGTTGTTAGCTTTAATTACATATCCAATACCGTTCCCGAAAGATCAGGGAAATTGTAAAAACAATAAAATTACTGTCATTTCGACGAGGAACGAGGAGAAAACTTAAACGGCATTTAGCGTGGATCACACATGCAGTATAAGTTTTCTTTCCATACTCGAAATGACATATTTTTGTTTTTGAAAATAAAATGTCAAATAAACACTTTATTTGTCAAAAATGCTTTTTATATTTGTTTAAGCTCTTTTGAGTTTTACCAGTTATAGATATCCCTTTATGAAAAAAGTGTTGGCGGTTTGTAGCCTTGTTTTATTATTTTCTGTTATTTCCTGTTCAAAAAAAGGCGGAGGTTCAACCACAACGCCCCCACCGGTATACACTGCACCCGTTGTATCATCAACATTTGCCAAAGGGGCTGATATCAGCTGGGTTACCCAATTAGAATCACAAGGGGTAAAGTTTTATGATAAGAATGGCAATCAAACGGAACTTTTTGCATTGATGAAAAGCCTTGGCTTTAATTCCATAAGGTTACGGGCATGGGTTAATCCATCCGATGGCTGGTGTAATACGGCGGATGTTGTTGCAAAAGCTATCCGGGCAAAAAATGCCGGTATGAAAATTATGATCGACTTCCACTACAGTGATGTATGGGCCGATCCGGGGCATCAAGCCAAACCTGCTGCCTGGGCTACTTTAGATTTTCCCACATTGCTGACTACTATGAATACTTACACCGTAGGGGTTATGAATTCCTTGCAAACCAATGGTATTACCCCGGATTGGGTACAGATTGGCAATGAAACTGATGATGGTATGCTATGGGAGGATGGGCGTGCTTCAACCAATATGGCCAATTTTGCGGCATTAATTAAAAATGGTTACTCCGCGGTTAAATCAGTTAGCAGTACCACGAAAGTTATCGTGCATCTTTCAAACGGTTATAATAATAGCACGTTCCGTTGGATGTTTGACGGGTTAAAGGCAAATGGCGCTCAATGGGATATAATAGGTATGTCTCTATACCCAAGTTATTCTCCTTCTACCTGGCAGATAGTAAATAGTCAATGTCTGTCAAATATTAATGATATGGTATCGCGCTATTCAACCCCTGTGATGTTGGTTGAGGTAGGCATGCCAGCAAGCCCGGCAGCAGCTGCGCGGGATTTTCTCTCGGATATTATTACAAAAGTGAATTCGGTATCCGGCGGCAACGGCTTAGGTGTTTTTTATTGGGAGCCTGAGGCATATACCAATGGTTATGGTTTGGGAGCTTTTGACAGTACAGGTAAACCAACGGAAGCGTTAGACGCTTTTTAAAACTATTATACAAAAACATTGACAAAGCAAGGCTGGTACTGCCGGTCTTGTTTTTTTACACTAATTTAAAATTCTTTACCTGATGGTATCGTGCTGCCCGAAAAACAGTGCACACAAACCTATGCTCAGCAATATTTGACGATTATACGGCCATGACAATTGTAATAAAAAGCAGCAAAAGCCAGCAAAAGCCAAATACAATTGAATAGGAAATTGACATCCCTATCATTTTGGAGATCGTGCTCCACCTGCCCCGATTGTAAACTACTCTTAATGATCTGTATATATACCAGAAAATTATTAGTACAGCGGCAAAGGTCAGCCAGCCCGTAAACGTATCCCAATTATCAGGAATGACAAATTTTATGAACATCAATATGGCTAAAAACAGGAAGATAAAGCAATGTAAATGAAACGAATAGATCAAGTGCTCAACATAAAACTTCTTATTTCGCCTAAAAGTGATCGTTAGTATCAGCGCGAACAATGGCAGCAGCACAAACATCATTTTTGGAAAATTATGTTTTAGCCCGTCCTCGATAACTTCTTTGATGTTTATTTTTTGCTGCCTTATGCCAAAAGCTTTTTTATTATAATAGTTTTTGAACCAGCCATCCCGTTTTGCTACTGGCAGCTTTTGCTGAGATGCTAAATACTGAGTGTAGGAGGTATCATTAGTAGTTGCACTTATCATGCCGTGTTTTGTTTCATCTGTGTCCCTTTGGGCTTTGGCTTTCTTTGAAGTGTCTTTTACAAGCTTTTTGTTTATTATTAAATAGTCATTGTCTTTATATAAATCTGCCACGGCCTTTTTTTTTGCATAGGCGGGTATATAAGTATTATCGTTAACGGCTTTGACGGCAGCATT
>Ga0316224_1001070_pt1 | contig 32901 bp, 46 predicted proteins | sample TBH18013metaG_FD_206254 | JGI IMG/M metagenome (GOLD analysis project Ga0316224, IMG submission 206254) | Freshwater microbial communities from Trout Bog Lake, Wisconsin, USA - TBH18013 | ecosystem: Environmental > Aquatic > Freshwater > Lake > Hypolimnion/Profundal zone | place: USA: Wisconsin... | reverse complement strand
AAAATGATAAACAAGATATTATTATACCAAAAAGAACAAAGTGGTATTCTAACATAAACAAATCATCGGGAAACCCTGATAATAATGGTAGTATAGACAGTACTAATGGAAATGGTTTTTGATAAAAACTATCAAAAACAGGCTTTTAAAAACTAATATATATACTAAACTATAAAAATTAATTTTAATTATGAAGGATCTCAAATTAGAGCTTTTTAACTTTAAGAAAAATTTGTCCTACGAACAAAGTGACATTTTCCATATCGTAGAAAGCCATTTAAACGCTTGTAACGTGGCATCTGAGAAGCAAATTATATTATCTCTAAATGAGAAGCTTAAAACATATACTTATGATTCTGATGTTAAAAACTTATTAGAATCATTAAATACTGATATGAAAACATATCAATTATTATATGAATTAAAAAATCTATATAATGTCTTAAACTCAAAGAACCAAGGTGAAATGTATAGACAACCTATAAATGTTGTTTTACAAACTATTAATCTAGGTGATGACCAAGATAGAATGTCCAAAGTTCTTAATGAATTGGCTATCTATGATTGGGTTCCAGAAATAAAATTATTTGTACATAATTTGACAAAATCTCCTGAGCAAAGAACTAATCTTTTATCTGGTGGTAAATCTGAATCAGTTTATACTATTGTTGATAGAGTTGAAGAAGGATATATTTGTTTAGTTAAAGGTTCTTGGTTTTTACTTGCTGAAAATAATATAGAAAAAACATTATTAGAAACGCATGTTACAGATAATGAAAGATTAATTTTATTAAGAAACCTTCAAACTGCTATGAATTATGCAACAGTAGGTGAAGATAGAATTAATTTTAGAATTTCTGAAAATTTAACAATAGGTTTATCAGTTGCTAAAAAAGGTGTTTTATACATCAATGATGATGAAATGAAAGAAACTACATTAGAATCTTTATTCTCATCTCCAATTATTCCAATCGTAAATAAAAATTTTTATCCATTATTGATGGAAACTATGAATAATACAAACAAATTTGTTGAATTAGATGTAGTTAAAAAAGTTAATAATTTAATTAATCCTTATTTAGAATGTTATGCGTTCAATTATAAAAATGCTACTTATTTATATAGATGTGATGAAAGATATGGTAATTCATTCTTCAAATATGAATCTGCTTTAGAATTAGTAAATGAGGTTAAAAATGAATTGAATTATGATTTAACTTTCTTTTACGAAAATAAATTAGATAAAGAATTAATTGTTAAGAGAAAATTAGAAGATAAAGAAAGAGAAATTTCTATTAAATTAGAAGATTTAAATTTTAATATTTCTAAATTAGAAGCTTCAATAAAATATATTGGCGAATCAGAAGTTTTATCAACAGCTATGTCAAATTTAACTTCTAGAAGACAAGTTTTAAATGAAGAATTGCAAGCAGTTAAAGAATTGCAATATAAAGAAAGAATAAAACTATAACCTTAGCGGAGAATAGATTGTTTAAATAATAAAAAAAGAACCTTCAAGGTTCTTTTTTATTATTTAAACAATCTCAATATTTAGTCATATATAATGTATAAAAAATTAATAAATAAATTATGAGTATGTCAATTTTATTAATCGCAGTAGCTATAATTGCAGTAGCTATATATGTGGTTATCAAGAAAAAAGCAGTAATAAATGATGGTATATCCGATGTTAAGTCTGATGTATTAGACGTAGAAAGTAAAATCAACACAGATGTTAACACAGTTAAGTCTGATGTTGTTACTGATGTAAATGCTATTAAATCTCAAGTAGATCAAGGTTTTCAGGGTCCTACGGGGACACAAGGATCTCAAGACTAAATTTAATAAAAATAAAAAATAAAAACCACCTATAGGTGGTTTTTATTTTTTATATATAGCATTATGATACACATAAGAAATTTTGACACATTTTCCGCAATAAGCGAAAACTTACAATATCACATAGATAATAAATTATCTGTATTAGAAAATATATTTAGGCCAGGTTCGGAAGCTTTTTTCTCATTATTAAATGAGGCAAGAATATTATTTGATAATAATTCTATTGAATTAAGTGATTTGGATAAAGAATTATTTGAAACTACTGATATAGGTAAATTTGTAGAGTTTGAAGGTAAAAGAGTTGCATTAGATTTTCCTTTTTCGGAAGAAATAATAAACGAAGATAAACATGACAATGTTAAATTAAATCATCCAACTAGAAGTTCAGGACCTAAAAAATATCAAGTTTATGTTAAAAACCCAAAAACTGGTAATGTTAAGAAAATAAATTTTGGCGATTTAAAGGGTGGGTTAACTACTAAAATAGGAAACCCGGCAGCGAGAAAATCATTCGTAGCCAGACATAAATGCAGCACTAAAAAAGATAAAATGACAGCAGGGTACTGGTCGTGCAGAATCCCACGGTATAAAAATTTATATTCAGGCTCTTACAGCGGGTTTTGGTAGAGAAGGGAGGGAAAAACATTTAATATATAATGGTAAACAAATGGAAATTTTATTCTATAATAAACAAAATTATATTAAAATGCAAATCTACAAAATTACTAATTTAATCAACAATAAAATTTACATAGGTAAAGATACAACTTCAGACCCAAATTATTTTGGGTCTGGTTTATTGATCAGAAGAGCGATAAAAAAGTATGGTATAGAAAATTTTAGGAAAGAAATTATAGACGAAACAGATAATTACGAAGATTTATCTATAAAAGAAAAGTATTGGATTGAAAATTTTAATTCTACTAATATAAAAATAGGTTATAATATATCAAAAGGAGGAGATGGTGGTGATACACTATCCAATAATCCTAATTTAGATATTATCAAAGAAAAAATATCAAATGGTAGTTTGGTTAAAGGTAAAACATATGAAGAAGCATTTGGTGAAAAGAAAGCAAAAGCATATAAAGAAAGGTTAAAGGGGAAATTAAATTTATCAATTTTTTCTGATAAAGCCAAAGAAAATAGCAAATTATTTTTTGATACAAAAAGAGAAGAATTAATTAAACGGTGTGAATTTCTAAAAAGAGAAATCAATAATGGAAAAATAGATAATTATATAGATGAATTAAAAAATATAAAAGAAAGTGTTTATTGGAACTTTTTAAAAAATTCCGAAGGCTTCTATAATTTTTTCGGCAAAAAGTTAAAATATATTTTTGGCAAATTAAAAATAAATGAAAATGTCGAATTTGAAAAAATTAATAAGCTTGTTTTAGAAAAGGATATTAAAGCAATAATTAATTATATGAAAAAATTACCTAAAAGAATTTTTAAGACAAGAGAAATTTTCTATGAATATATAGGCGAAGATTTAAAGTTAATTATCAAAGATGAATTAAAATTAAATAACAAAAAAAATCAAAGTTCAAAAGTAGCAGTTATAATAGATGGCGAAGAATATGATAGTATATTTTCAGCATCAACCAAGTTAAATATTGAAAGAGAAATAATAAGATATAGACTTAAATCCTCTCAATTTAAAAATTATTTATACCGAGATAATGAATTGAATATTAAATATAATAAATTTATTGATTATGATCCTTATGAATCTAAAAAAGAAAAAATTTCTATAAATGATGTTATTTATAATTCAATAACAGAAGCTACCATCAAATTAAATAAAACACATGATTATATTACTTGGCGGTTAAATTCAAAATCTTATACTAATTGGGTTTATTTAAATAAACATATTGAATTAAAAGAAACTGGACCACAAAAATTAAAGAAAATATCTATTGATGATATAATATATGAATCTATTGCAGAAGCAGTTAGAAAAACTGGTATAGATAGGCAATTAATTAGATATAGATTAAAGGCTAAAAATTATGAGAATTATTTTTATATATAATTAATGAAATATTTGAAATTATTTGAAAATTTTGATATTAAAAAAATTTTTAATATCATAGCTTACATGTATGATAAAAAATATAAAGATATACACTATTGGTTTTATATTTATAAAAAATTTGATAATGCAGAAGAAGAAATAGATTTTCATATATCTATGAGTCAGGTAAAAAATATAGTTAATTCATTTTCTGATATTTTGGAAAACGAATTTGGTATTAATATTATTGCAAATACAACATATTATAACAACGATATTCGCAAAAAAGATATTGAATCTTACGGGTTCGTAATAGATGATGATATTAAATTAGATACTGATTTTATTATTGATTTGATGAATAATGAATATACTAAAAAATGGGAAAAGGATTTTAATTGTAAGATTGTTGGTATCAAAAAAATGTCTATTTATAATAAAAATTCAAAAAATATAATAAAATATGATTCAAAAGAAATAGAAAATTCCGCAGAAGAAGAATATTTTAGCCCAAAAATAATTGATTTTAAAGAAATAGAAACAGTATTATAAAAAATTAATATATAATAAAAATAAAATTAAAAAATGAAATTAAAAAAATTCCAACAATTTAATGAAGATATAGATATGAATATGGATATGCATCAAGATATTGAGCATGATATGGACAGAGATAATACTTCAAACTATATGTTTTTTGAAAATTTAAAAACATTACAAAGATTGGTAGAAGAGTTACTAACTTTAGATGAAACAGAAGTTGATGAAATCATTGAAAGTGGACATGATTGGGTTACTGATCACGTAGCAGTTGCAAAAGCTGATGTTGAACAAGTATATGATTTCTTAATGAATAATTCAGATGATGAGGATATGGATATGCACGATGACATGGATATGCACGATGAAATTGAATTAGATAATGTTGATATGGATAGTGAACCAGAAGATTTTCAATCAAATCCAATGACAGATGAAACAGGAGAAGAACTATAAATTTCCATTTGAAGAAAAGATAGAGACAGAGACAGAGACGAAGAAGATACTTTTTAATATATAATTTATGAATTTGTTAGTGATTTATAACGAAATATGTAAAAGAGGTCAAGTAAGATATTTAGATACCTACACGGAGAAACACCATATAATACCAAAATGTATGGGTGGTAAGAATGACAAAGACAATTTAACGACTTTGACAGCAAAAGAACATTTTATAGTTCATAAAATTTTGTGTATATTACATCCTAATAGTGAAAAATTAAAATATGCTTTTTGGGCTATGTGTAATCAGACGAAAAATAGAAACTATATAGTTTCTGGTAGAGATTATGAATATGCTAAAAAATTATTATTACCAATTTGGACAAAGAAAAAATCAAAAGAAACGAAAGAAAAAATTTCAAAAGGTAAAAAAGGTAAAAAAATAAATATTAATCAAGAAGGCAATTTAAATCATAATTTTGGAAAAATATGGATCAAAAATGTCAGCAGTTCTGAAGAAAAGATGATTAAACTTGGAGATATTATACCAGATGGTTGGCAAAGAGGTAGATTTAAATCTGGAAGTTTAGGTAAATCACAGATATCTGGTAAATCATGGTACCATAATTTAAGCGGAGAAGAAAAATATTTTAGCAAAGAAGATATTATACCAGATGAGTGGATAATAGGTAGATATAAAAATAATATGGTGTCTAATAATAATCTACTGGGTAAAATATGTTATCATAACACCTATTTAAAGAAAGAAAAGTATTTTAATAACAGTGATAGTATACCAGATGGTTGGATTATTGGTAGATTATCAAAGAAAAAATGGTTCTATAATCCAGCAACAAAGATAGAAAAATTATTTAATGATGGAGAACAAGAAGAAAACTTCATTAGAGGTAGATTACCAAAATTTACCATTTGATGAAATAATAGATAATAATGTTTCAATAAGAGTATTTAAACATGACGTTAACCCTGAACTTTTTGTCTGGCACAGAGATAAAGAAGATAGAATTATAGAATGTAATCATAAGACTAATTGGTTATTTCAAAGAGATAATGAGTTGCCTATAAGTTTTGATAAAAAAATTTTCATAGAAAAAGAAACATGGCACCGAGTCATAAAAGGTGATGGTGACTTAGAATTAAAAATAAAAAAGCTGATTTAAATCGGCTTTTTTTATTTAAACAATATATAGATTTTACCCTATAATACCAAAAATAATTTTAATTAATGAATTATCTCCACAACAAAGATCTTTATGTTGAAATAGTAGTAAGTAAAGCGCAAGGTAAATTAACCAAAGATGCTAAATTAATGTTAGAAATTCTTGCTAAAAGAACAATTAAAAAAATGAGATACTGGTCAAATGATGACAAAATGGATTGCTATCAATCTGGATTACTAGATATGTTTGATAACTGGTATAATTTTAACGAAGAAAAATCTGATGGTAATGCTTTTGCATACTTCACCGAAATTTTTAAAAGAGGATTAGCAAAAGGCTTTAACCAATTATATAAAAAGAAAGGTGATGCAGATCATAAAATAAAATTAATATCATTAGAAGGTTCCAATGATGGACAAGGATTACACTCTATTTAATTATTTCATTTAATAATTTCTTGACAAAAGCTTGTGTTTCTGCAATATTTTTTAATCTTTTAACTTGATTTGACCTATTAGTTTTATACGGTTTTGATTTTCTAGATTTTGCCATTTTAGAGTTTTATTTTATATATTTTTATTTTAAATAAAAAACTTATTAAAAATTGATTATAAAACATTATAATCAATTTTTTTATGACATTTAAAATAGAATATCCATTACCGGGTGAAATTTATCAACATTATAAAGGTGGAACTTATGAAATAATAAGTATGGCAACTCATACAGAAACTAACGAAAAGTTAGTTGTTTATAAATCAATTAATTTTGGAAGTGTTTATGTGCGTCCTTATGATATTTTTTCAGATAGTGTTATAATAAATGACCGAACGGGCGAGAGAGTAAAAAGATTTGAAAAACAAAAATTTGTTTAATCAAGAAAAACTTCGTATCTTTGTTATATGAAAAAAGTTTATTTACAATATTGGGAGGAATCTGAAAGAGGATGGGGTGTTAGACCTGATGGTTGCTCACTTCATCTTACATTAGATGATCATAAGAAATATATTAAAAGTATATATGCTGGAAGAGAAGAAGATACAGAAGTTCCAGATGAATATGAAAGAATTGTTGGCAAACCTGTCGAAGTTATGGTAGATTCAACATTATTTTCTATTATAAAAGGAACATTGAGATTGCTTCAATACGAAATGAATAATTTAATAAAATTAGAAGAATTAGTTATTATATGCGATATTTAGGATTATTATTTATATGGATGAAATATTACCATATCTCAAAAAACAATTTACTTTATAAAAAAATAAATAATGGTATTGTAAAATATTCATGGGTTTTTTATCTTTTAAAATTATTATATCCTATATGGCTTATAATAGGTTTATTTAGTAGTAATATAATATACCCAATACTATTAGGCATGGGTATAATAAAATATTTTATATATCCTTTAATTACCGGCAAAACTTATAGATACTATGAACTAATAGAGGCTATTATAAGTATTATATTATATATAATAATCTTGTTCAATGTGTAATATAGAAGGATGTGGGTGTGCTAACATAATTAAAATAGTATGCTGTAAAATACATTATAATAATAGAAACTTTGCAGTTGATTTAACAGTTGGTAGAATATATGATGCTATTGATTGGAATACTCAATTACACACAAAAGACTATGATCATAGGCAAGAATATAATTTAGTTGATAATTTTGGGTTTAGAAAAAACATTAGTAAAGATTATTTTAAATTATTATCTGAGGTGAGGAATGATAGAATAGATGAAATTTTTAATGATTAAAGACACTTTTTTAACAAAAAGCCGCTCAATTGAGCGGCTTTTTTATTTCTTTTTTTGTTTAGATGGCGCTAAAAGTCTATCAGTTATTATTATAAATTCAAATCCTTTCTTTTTACACCATTCTATACAATATTTCCATTTATCTAAATTTTTTGAATATTCTTTTAAAGCATATTCAAAATTTCTTAATTGTTTTGATGTTGGATTAGGCTGCAATTTTGGTGGCTTAGTTTCATGTTCAGGCTTAACCTCAGCTACAACTCTTGATATAGAACCATCTGCTCTTTTTAATTCATAATAAAAGTCAGGAAAATATGTGTGTTCTGATAATGTCATCTCTAATAGTTTATTATTCCAAGCATTTTTAGTATAAGGAATTTTTATCAACTCTGTATTCCAATGTACTATGCTTTCATTATTATCTAAATAAACCATAAATTTTTGTTCTAATCCAGAACGATAATAAAGTCCTCCTTGATTATTCAATTTAATTATCTTTTCTTTATTTTTAGGTATAAATAAACCTTGTTTGTATTTACCATTTTTATTAGGTGTAGAATTTAACATACAAATATTATTTTTTCTTATATATTAAACTTAAATATATACACATATGGGAGAATTATTAAATAGAATAGAAGAACAAAATGGTAAAAATATAGCAGAAAGCTATAAAGAAAATACAATGTTTTTCTTTGAAAAATATAAAACTAGTTCTAAAGAAGTTTTAAGCTTACCAATTGGCAAATTACAAATTGGTGGATTTTATTTTTTGCAATACAAAGATGATTCAAATTGGATGCAATATTCACCAGTTTTTACAGTGGATTTTAGAAAATTTGATAATTTAATTATTGTATATGCTATAAATTTTAATTTTATACCATTACAAATAAGAGCTACTATATTTGATAGATATATTTCAAAAAGTGAATTTGAAGGCAACAAATTATTAAAAGTAGATTATAATAGTGTATATAAAGTTTTATTACAATATGGTTATGAATATGCTTTGGTTGAATATAATGTTGCACAAATAACATCAGTTCATAAGATAGAAAATTCATTGGTACCTAAATTTTTATATTCAGGATTTCCGAAAAATAAATATGATCCTATTAAATTATATAGTATCTGGAAAAAGAAAATAAAAGACAGAGATCAGAGACATAATGAGATGATGAAAGCGGTTATAAAAGATTTTTATGATTTTGAAAAAGAATTATCAGATGATTATTCAGCTTTAGAAAAACATATTGAACGTGTCAGAAAATCTTACGAAAAACACGGCAAGTAATTAATATATAATAAAAATAAAAATAAAAAATATGGACGTATCACAGATACAATTAGAGTTAAACTTAGATAGGCTTACAATCGCTAATTTAAATGATAAATTAAAAGATAAAAATATTATCAGATTTGCGGTTATAAGTAGTGATAATAATAAAATTGATATTGACTGTGCAGTAGCTAGCGATAATCAATTTCCTATAAAGAATATTTTTGAGTTTAAACCTAGAACTTATGTAAATAATGAAAAATTTAATGTAATTTTAACTATACCAACAGGGATAGGAGCTCAAGTTGGTGGAGATTCTGGTGATGGTAATCCTGCTGCTAAATTATTAGCAGGGTGTTGTGATAATTTAATAACACACCCAAATGTAGTAAACGGAGCAGACTTAAATGAAATGACTGATAATACTTTATATGTAGAGGGTAGTATTTTGAATCGCTTTATGATGGGTCAAATAGGTTTAAATCCAGTTAGAAAGAATAAAATTTTAGTTATAGCAGATGGTGGCTCAGATGTAAGGTTAACTATTAATGCAGCATCAGCTGGTAGAGTAACTTTGGGTGCTGATATAGATGTTTTAGAATTAAATGATGCGCCTATATATGAATCATTTTATAATGAAAATGGTATTGCATGTGGTAAAGTAGAAGGATTAGAAAAACTTTTAAAAATTATAAATGATAATAAAGATAAATATAATTCTTTCGCACTACATACTAAAATACAAGGTGGTAACGAATTAATGGATTCGTATTTTAAAGATGAATTAATAGTTAATCCTTGGGGTGGTATAGAAGCTATGATTACACATTCTTTATCAAATATATTAAATGTAAGTGTAGCACATTCACCGATGACTTCTATTATAGATAGTTTAGGCGATAAATTACCGATTGTTGATCCAGCAAAAGCACCAGAGACATTATCTGTAACTGAATTGCATTGCGTATTAAAAGGTATGTATAAAAGTCCAAAAATTGTTGAACCTATTAAAGGTGTTAATGGGATATTAACTAATTCAGATATACATGCTTTAGTAATTCCTGATAGATGTATTGGGTTACAGTTTTTAGCAGCTATTGAGCAAAATATACCAGTAATTGTTATTAAGGATGAAAAAAATGTAATGAAAAATGATTTGAGTAAATTTTCTGATAAGGAGATTTATTTTGTAAATAATTATTTTGAAGCAGCTGGTGTTCTAACAGCTATTAAAAATGGTATAAGCATTAATTCACTTAAAAGACCAATAGAACCAACAAAATTTACAACAATATAATGATATTAAGTTACGAAGATCATAAGAATCTTAAAGATATAGAAAAATTAATAAAACAAGGTGATAATGAAAGAAAGATTTTAAATAAATTAAAATCTTTCAGGTATAAGTTAATTAATTCTAAAGTTTTAGATAAAATTATTGATCATTTCTCAGCAGATGATGAAGATTTTATGAATAATCCTAAATATGGATTTAATCAAAATTATCATTTTAATTCTTCTTTATTTCAATATGATATGAAAGCGCCTAAAATATCTTTTATGGATTTTTTCAGTCGTAAATTATCCAAACAAGTCGATGCTAAAATTAGGGAAAATATCAAAGATTGTGAAATGATAATTCCTAATGAATGTTATATTGAATCTATAGGTGAATTTGATAAAGAAGGTAGACCAGATAATCAAATTTTAAGACTAAAAAAAGAATCTGGAAGATATGCAACACAAGATTTGAAAAAACTTGATATAGATGTAGAAGGTTATAACTATATTAATATGAAATTATTAGTTAGTTTTTACCATAGAATACATTGTCCTATTAATGGTAAATTAACTCGAATGATTCCAATTGAAGGCAACGATGATTTTTTTGGTAGAAATAGTTTATGGATTTTAAAATTTGAGACTACAAAAAAGCCAGTTTATTTAATGTTAGTTGGTGAATCAACAATACAAGATTTTGACTTTTTAAAAGAAAAAGGAGATAATGTTAACATATTTGACACATTAGGTTATTTTAATTGGGGTTCACAAACGGTTATATTATATAATCCAGATGAATATAATGACTTAAATATAAAAGAAAGAAAAAAATATTTTGTAGGTGATTGTATTTTCAAGAAATAGGAAGATAATAATTTGTAATATATATAATAATTAAAAAAAATAATTAAAAAAAATAATTAAAATATGGCGAGTTATAATCCAACAAACCAGGGTCAAATGAATATAGCCTCAGCGGCAACTGAAAATAAAGGTATTTTTAATAGATTACTTAGAAATTTAAGTAATTTTGGTATGAAATATGATGATATGATTATCAGAAACACTGTGGGTATAGGTATGAATGAAGATCCTTTATCACAGAAAAATAATGACATGTACGCTTATTTCAGCCAAAGAGCTGTAGCGCAAGTATTAAATAGAAAAGCAATTCCTTATTTAGATAAATCATATGCAGATAAAAGAAGAATATTAAGAGAATATTCTATTAAAGATTCTATAAGAGATTATATAGCAATTGTGGCGGACGAAGCCATTATATTTAATGGACAAGATTTTTGTAGTCCAAAACCATTATCAAATAGTTTTTCTTCGGATATAAGAGATAAATATCAAGAATTTTTTGAAAAAATTTATAATAAATTTGGGTTTTCTGATGGCATCACAGCGTGGAATATGATGAAAGATTTTCTAATAGACGGGTTTATTGCATTAGAAATAGTATGGGATGATAAAAAGCAAAATATAATTCACTTTAATAGATTAAGACCAGATACTTTAGTGCCGTCATATGAGCCTACAATAGGAAATTTATGGATACAATATCCAGAAGATCCACAATTAAGAAGAATATTTTTAGATTCTCAATTAATATTTATATCATACACAACACAAAATGATTTTTCAGAAACATCTTACATAGAAGGTTTAATTAAACCATATAATCAGTTAAAAATAATGGAGCAAACAAGAATAATGTTTAATATCATTAATGCTACTGTTTATCAAAAATTTACCATTCCAACTAAAAGTTTATCACGACAGAAAGCTGAAGAGCAAATTGGACAATTAATAGCAAATTATTCAGAACATGTTGAGTGGGACGATTCATTGGGCACATTAACCATAAATGGTAGTAAACATTTGCCTTATAATAAACAATTATGGTTCCCAGATGGAGATCAAGGCACTCCAGCAATGGAATTAGTTTCTCCAACTGGTAATGACTTAAATGAAGAAGGTGTTTTAAAATATTTTGCAAATGCATTAAAAACGGCTTCTAAAATACCATTTCCAAGATTTGAATTTGATGGAGGTGGTGGTAGTATATTTACTATGGAATCTGCTGATGTGAGTCAGGAAGAACAACAATTTGCTAATTTTGTTGGCAGAATTAGAGCTAATTTTAAAGAAGTTATTATTAAACCTTTAAAATTACAAATGTGTATGGAATTTCCTGAATTAAAAGATAGTGATGTATTTTTAAACCAAATAGATATAATGTTTAGCTCTAATCAAACTATTGAAGAATGGAAAAGAATTAAAACATATACTAAAAAGATAGAAGCAGCAACTTCAATTTTATCTCTACAAAAAGCAGATGGTACACCATATTTCCATGTTGATTTTATAGTTAATAATATATTAAAATTATCTCAACAAGAAATTGAAGAAAATAATGCCTATTGGATAAAATCCAAAACAGCTGCTGTTCCTGGCGCTTCAGGTGCTGCCGGAGGTGCTACTCCTGCTGCACCTGCTGGTGGTGGCGGTGGTAGTGAATTTGAATTTGGTGCTCAGGGCGGCGCACCGGCACAGGGCGGCGCACCAGCACAAGGTGGTCAAGCAGGCGCACAAACACCACCCGCACAAGGTGGTCAAGCAGGCGCACAAACACCACCCGCACAAGGTGGTGCACAAGGCGGAACACCAGAATTTGAATTTTAAATTACCCTAAAAAGAAAAAGAAGGAAGATTAATCTTCCTTCTTTTTCTTTTTAGGGTTATCTATACCGTATTTTTCTATTAATGTATTTTGTATTTTATCTTTTATATCTTTATTTTGTATAGGATAATCTACTCCATAACTATCATTTAGTGATTTTCTTCTTTTGTGTTCTGAGCATTTTCTACAATTATATTCCCCCCAAACATTGTCATATTTTATATAATTTTTATACATAACTTCTTTTTCTTTGCCACAAAAATCACATTTGCACAAAATTTTATAATGACTACCTGTAGATAAAAGACCAGGTGGTATAACTATAGTTTCTCCTATACTAACATTATAGCCACATTCTTCATAATGTTCATAGTTAGATTCATTTATCTTTACTTTAACTTCTTTAGTTAGTATCATATTTTTACTTAATTTTATTTATATATTATAATACAACACCTCTTCTTTTATCATTAATTGGGTAAATATTCAAACCTAAATTAGTTTCACTAACAAAAAATTCTTTTAAGTAGCAGCTATCTTCTCCGATTCCATTTATTATAGAACGCATATGATTTCCTATTTTTGTATCAGTAAACTCAATAAGTGCCCACATATCATTATCTAAGATTATAATATCGTTTATTTTATGTGATATATTATTTAATGTATAATAACTATTATTATGTATTTCTACTGGACACCCTATTAATTTGTGTTCTTTAGTTCTATCTATAAAAGTAGATAAATGTTTCTCTTTTATTGCTGGGAATATTTTTATTTTATACATATTTTCTATAGTCTTGATATTACTAAAAGTTTAAAATAACAATAAAAAGTCCGTCGAAACAATAAAAAGTCCGTCGTTTTTAAAATAGATATAAAACAAGTGATATATATACTATAAAAATAAATTATAACAAATGAAACCAGTAATGATTATTGAAAATAATAATAATCCATTAAGTTTAAACGAAGAGGTTTTTAATTCTGGTGGTAAAAAAACATATTTGTTAGGTGGTACTTTCACTGAGTTCGATATTAAAAATCGTAATGAGAGAATTTATACAGCTAATAAATTTTTACCATGTTTAGAAGAACTTAACCAAAGAATAACTACTATGGGTGTTTATGGTGAATTTGATCATCCAGATGTATTTGATACTTCATTATCAAGAGCTTCACATATTGTGAAAGAAGCTGTTTTTAATAAAGATCATAATAGAATAGAAGGTAAAATTCAATTATTATCAACATTTTGGGGGAAAGAAGCAAGAGCATTAGTTGAAGATCAATGCCCTATTTTCGTTTCTTCTAGAGCAGCAGGAGTTACCGAGAATGACGGTACTGTAACTCTTAAAAAATTATTCACTTATGACATAGTTGCTGATCCAGGTTTTGGTTCTGCAAGAATGAGCTCTATAAATGAATCTTTAAATTATTCAAATAACTCCAATTTCAGAATCTACGAAATGAATGACGAGTCAAAAATTAATGATATATTCAACATGAACAACAATGATTATGTTACAAAAGAACAATTATCTAGTTACTCTAACTATTTAATTAAAGAAATAGACAACACTAGAAAGTCTATTGATGAATCAGTTAAAAAGGGCAATATGGATCCTAAGAAGTTGGAAAAACTTCTTGAATACTACGAAGTGTTAAATAACACTAATTCACAAATGGTTAAATACTTAGATTATTTAGCTGAAACTGTACAAGTAGTAGTAAATGAAAATAAAAGTTTAAGAGAAACTTCTGAAAAATTAATCAAACATAACGATTATTTAGCAGAAAATCTTGAAAAAGCTATTGGTTATACAGAATATATCGCTGAAAACGTAGATAAAAATATTGTTTATGTTGAACATATTGCTGAAAACTTAGATAAAACTATTGGATATACAGAATATATTGCTGAAAATTTAGATAAATCTATTGGTTATCAAGAATATTTAGCAGAAAACTTGGATAAATCTATCGCCTATGGTGAATATATCGCTGAAAATTTAGATAAAGCTATTGCTTATGGCGAATATATTGCTGAAAACTTAGATAAAACTATTGCTTATGGTGAATATATTGCTGAAAATGTTGACAATGCTATTGCTTATTCTGAATATTTAGCTGAACATGTTGAAGGTAACATTGCTTACTCTGAATACATTGCTGAACATTTAGATGATAATATTGCTTATGGTGAATATATCGCTGAAAATTTAGATAAAGCTATTTCATATTCTGGATTAATTGCAGAAAAATTAAATGGTAACAAAGTTAACGAAGATGCATCTTCAAATGTTATTCCTACATTAGAAGAATGGGGATTTGAAAACGAAGTTGAAACTAAAGAACCAGTTATTGACGAAGTCGAAGAGATTATTGAAGAAGAACCAATTGCTGATGAAACATCTGAACAAACAGAAGAAGTTGTTGAAGAACCAATTACAGTTGAAACAACTACTGAACTTCCAACAGAAGAAGCTCCAATTGAAATGCCTGCTGATGTTACTACTGAAGTAACAACTGAATTACCAGAAGTTGCGCCAACAATTGATGTGACTAATGTTATGACAACAGAAACACCAAGTGCAACATCTTTTACAGTTGAATCAGATTCTCAATTATCTTTACAAATAGATAATTTGATAGCTGAGGCTAAAAAGCGTAAAATTGTTGAAACTAATGATTTACACTTCTTAAAATTCTTAAATAAGGCTCAAGTAGATAGTTATTATTCATTAACTAACGAAGAACAAGAATTAGTAAAAATACATATTAATGGTAAATCTTACTTCAATAATGCTGATGTATTAAAATTAGTTCAAGAAGCTTTAGCTGTTAAGAGCGAAACAATGGAAGAAAGAATAGTTAGATTAATGCCTGATAGCGTAAAACCATTATGGGAAGGATTAAATGAATCTGCAAAGAAATCAATTTTATCTCAAGCTAAATTAGGTTACGATTTAACAACTGAATCATCTGTTGAACATTTCTGGTACACTAGAAATTTAAAGAAAAATGAATCTGCTAAAACTTTAGTAAACCATGATTCTTTAATTCAAGAGGACAAACTTTCTGATAAAGATGTACAATCAATCTTAGAAAGAATTAAAAGTTTAAAATAATTTTAAACAATATCAATAAATAAGCCGCCTTTCAAAAAGGGCGGCTTATTTTGCATATATATATCTTATCACAAAAACTGTGAATAAAAAATAAATGTAGAAAAACAATAAAAAATCCAACAATAAAAAATGAGATTTTTGAAGGTTATATATACATTATAAAAATAAACAAAAAAAAATTATGAATCACATTCGTATAGATGAAAAAAAGGCGTTGAATAAATGGGCTCCAGTATTGGAAAACATGGGTATTCAAGATGCTGACAGACTTCAGTGGATGTCAGAATACGCAGAGTATCATGCAATCAATGAAAATGCATATGCTAACGTATCTAACGTATCAGGTTTAGGTGGTATTACTGCTCCGCAAGTATCTACTTTGCCAGGTACAACAATCGGAACTAACTGGTCATCAAATGGTGGCACAAATGGTTCTGGTGACTTAGGTCAAAATTTATTACCAGTATCTATGAAAATAGCTGCTCAGACAATAGGTTTAGATTTAGTAGCTGTAAAGCCAACTCCAGGTCCTAAAATGGACTTACTTTATATTGATTTTCAATATGATGACACAAACGTAGGTAACTCAGATGAAAGACCACAAGTTTTCAAAATTGATACTACTTATTCTGGTACAACTGCTTCTACATTAACTTCTGTTATCAACGCAGTATTAGCTACTTATTCAGTTATTACTTCTGTTGGTGGTTTAACTACTATCACTGGTGCTAATATTAGAGTGTTTACTTCAATAGGTACTTCTGCAACAGTAGCAACAGCTTCTAACTCAATTAATGGTGGTACACCTTTCCAAAATACTATTAACACTGGTATATCAGCAAATTCTGGTAAATCAGTAGCAACTTACACAACCAATGGTTCTGATTTATTAACAACAGGATCAAATATGGCTGGCGTTGTGGAATTTTTAGGTTTCTCAAGAATTGACGGTTTCCCAATGTTTAGAGCTTATAAGCAAGCAAACACTGCACAAACAAATGGTTATCCATATGTGAATTATTCGGGTGCTGCTAACGGAAATGGTTATAATGGTGTTAACACCACAACTGGTGCAACTACATTATGGGGCTATGATACTACAAGAAATACATTTAACGCGACTACATCAATGGTATCACAAATTTTCGCATTATTTGGTGTATTCTTACAACAAGGTAACTTTGGTGTTTCTTTAGTTTCTGCTTTAGAAGATCACATTCCAGGTTATGTTTCTAACTTCATTGGCGGCGGTAGATATCCAATGGATCGTGCATCAGAAGAAAACACTTATGCAGGTCAAATTGGTCCAAAGATTTCTTCAAAATCAATCGCTGTTGGTACAATCGAAGTTTCTTCTGCTTTAAGAAGAACAGAAATCGAAGATATTAAAGCTAACACAGGTATGGACATCGTACAAAAGATGGAATCAATCCTTGTTAATGAATTATCTCAAACAATTTCTAAACAAATCGTTTCTAAAATATTTGAAATGGGTGCGCTTAACAGAGCTTCTGCTCCTGCTTATGGTGGTACTTTAGCAAATATTGCTTCACAAACTATCTTCGACTTAGATACAGCTTATGTTGGTTCTGGTCCAGGTGGTGAAACTACACACGCTGTACAAAGAAAATTAATCACTAAAATGGTTCATGCTTCTAACTACATCGCAACAGAAGGTCGTGTAGGCCCTGCACAATTCGCAGTAACAAATGGTGCTCTTGCAGCTTCTTTAATGGATATAGCTGGTTACACAATTAACCCTCTTAAATCTAAAATGAATAGCTCTGGACAACTTTACCCAGTAGGACAAATTGGTGATATTCAAATATATGTTGACCCATATATGAAGTATAACGATAACAGAATTGTTATTGGTAGAAAGAATAACCCAGACCAACCAGGTATCATATTTGTACCTTACTTAATGGCACAATCAATCAGCATCATCTCTGAAGCAACATTTGCTCCAAGAATGCTTTTAAGAAGCCGTTACGCAGTAGCAGAAGTGGGTTGGTATCCACAAAAGCAATTTATGACTATCGTTGTAAATGACGCTGCTCAATACCTTAACTAATCTAAAGTTAATAAAAATAAAAAAGTCCTTCTTGAAAAAGAAGGCTTTTTTATTTTTATCTGTTTATAAAATTAATATATAATAAAAACAATTTAAATATGTCTATTCCTTATATACAAGTTAATTCGTTGAGTTATGCAACAGTATCCTCTATATTAACATTAAATACATCTTATGCTTATTTAAGAGGTGGTGGGTCATTCAGTATAACTGGGTTACCATCTATACTATACTACAGTGCTTTAAATTCATATGGCTCAAATGTATCATATACATTTTCTGTAGGACTATCCACATCAACTATATATAATTTAACATTTTCTTTTTATAAAGGTGTTATAAACGAGTATCAATTTGATGCCAATTATTATATTGGAGTAACTGGTTCGCCTTCAAGTCCAGTGTCTAATATTCCAACTTATACAAATGGAGCGTTCCCTGTTAATTTAGGTTATGTGGGTTCTTCGACACAATTTTACGAAACTGTTAGAACATTAAATTATACCTTTAATACATAAATAGTATAAAAAACACATTTAAAAAATAATATATAATATAACAAAATAAATTAAAAATATGTCAAGACCTTATATACAAATAAATTCTATGAGCTATGCAACAGCATCCTCAGTATTAACTATGAATTATACTTTTTATAAATTGAGATCTCAGCCTGCTTCAATTACTATTACAGGATTTAGTGGCTCTGTAATTTCATATAACGAAACAAATACTAGTTCAGATTATGTATTAGGTATAAATACCGAAACATTAACTTTCTCTGTTTCTCCTACACAAAGTAAAGGAACATATAATATGACCCTGAATTATGCTGCTTTAGGTGATACTACAACTTATACATTAACTTTCTAAAGTTAATAAAAAATAATAAAAAATGGGAAAAACTCTTAGGGGGTTTGTTTCCATTTTTTATTATACCAAAATGTTCTATCATTTGAATCTTTCAAAGATTCTCCTTTTTGATAGAAAACCCAGTTATCAAACTCTGTTGAATCTTTCACAAAAGGGTTTTCCCAATCTTTTAATTGACCACCATTTAAATCATATGCTTTTTGTGGTATTTCTTTACATAAATCTAAAACTTTAGGATATGTCTGTATTACAGTTTTTGCATCTAAAAACGGATTTTCATCTAAATAATATAAAATTGTAGAACGTAAATAATTACCTATCCCATTAAAGTATTCTTGATTTAATAATACTTCATAAATAGGCTGTTTAAACGCATTTTTATCTATGTTGTTTAAGATATTTTGCTTAAACTTATCAAAGTCTTTAACAGGATCTGGTCCTCTTTTTGAGCCCTTAAATGGGCTATTTATAGAATATTTTGGACCTAAATATCCACCGCATAAAAGCAATGAATTTCCTGTTTCATCATCAAATCTTAAACGAACAAATTTTGTATTACTCCATTCTGTAGTTGGTACATATTTCCACCCACCACTCATACCCATGAAAATATAGATAGGCGTTAAATTATCTAATTTTAAGATTAGTTCTTTACCATTAGTATTAGCAGTTATAGTAAAATTACTATAATTAGTATCTTCTACGGCAGAATTACCTTTGACGACATTAAAAAGTTTTGTGAAATTTTTATCTTTAGAATTAGCATTGATATAATCAGCACTAATTTTAACTTCGGCCCATTCTGGCATAATTATTTATTTTAATTGTTAAATTCTATAATTTCATGTTCTGACAATGGTTTTCTTGGTTCGGAGCTTAATATATCAAAATGTTTTATAGTTTTATAAATATATTCAGAGTGTCCTATATTTCTATCATTCATATAACCTATTGTCAAGTGAAACCCAAAATATGGTTCTTTAGTTAGTCCCATTGCTTCTCTTATTGATTCTGCTTCTGGGCAGTGAACTCTCAGCCACCAATGTTTAGTATTGGTTCTCGGTTCTAATTCATAGTAGAATGTTATTTCTTTACCATTAAATAATTTTGATGCTTCTTCAAATACTTTTGAATCAATTTTATCGGAAATAATAGTCACATGAGCGCCTCTTAGATTTTTAACAAAATCTAAGTCAAATCTTTTTTTCAAAAACCATGCATAATAATTATCTAAATCACATTTAAGCATAATCATGGCAACTTTTTTCCAATCTTGCTTATCATGTTTTTTAGTTTTATTCTCAGGTTGAAATTTTAATTTTCCTTTCATTTTTATGACCATCTCTATAAATTTCTTTGAATACAAAGATACGAAAATATCTTTACAAAAACGAAATTTTTATTTTAATATATAATGAAAATATAATAAAATATATGAACGAAAAATTAATAAAAAGTACACATAATCTATCTAAGGATGATTTAACAATGCTTAGAGAAAGATTTATAACTGAATACGCAAGAAAAAAAGGATGGGATAAAAACCATTTAACAACAGAACAACTATTAGAAATAGTGCAATCTAACGGATATAAAAATCCAGGGATTATAAAATCCTAACATTAAAAAACAAATCTTAAAAGATTTGTTTTTTTTTATTTGAGGTAATAAAACATTTTGTATATTTTGTATATAAAAGTAAACAAAATAGGATGAATACCGAATATTTATTTAAACAGCAAACTGGTGAGGATTTTTCTAAATTTTACGAAGAGTATAATCCAAAGTTGATTTCTTTTATCAATAATATATGTAAAGATAAAGATATGGCACAAGATATAGCTACTAGTTCTTATATCGCTGCATTCGATAATATCTTATCTTATGATAAAGAAATAGCCAAATTTTCTACTTGGTTATTTACAATAGCCAAAAACAAAACAATACGTGAAATAAACTTAAATAAAAGAACTGTATATCAAGATATTATAACCGAAGATAGTGTAATAATAGAAGATATACAAGATACGGAAGATATTACTGATACAGAAAAAGTTGCCATAATTTTGGAACAAATAGACAATTTACCAGAACCTTATAAAGAAGTAATGGAATTATTTATTATTAAAAAAACAAAATATGCTGATATATCTTTATTATTGGATAAAAATATTAATACTATCAAAACTTGGATACGAAAAGGTAAACAAATTTTGAGAGAAAAATCTGAAGAAGAAATAAAAAAAAAGAAAAATTAAATGGAATTAGCAAATATACCTAAAATAACATATGTTATTGCGTACCAACATAAACCAGATAGACTTATGAATTTAAGAAGAGTATTAGAATGGTTACAACCATTTCAAGGATTAGAAATTTTAATTGTTGAACAAGATAAGAAATCTAAAATAGCCGAACTTAATTTAAGAGCAAAACATATTTTCATTAAAAGTAACATGCCTTTTGATAAATCATGGGCATTTAATGTAGCCACAAAATATGTTACAACACCTATTATAATATTTGGTGACTCAGATTTAGTCATGCATCCAAATGCTTTTATACAAGCATTGCAGCAATTAGATTTTTATGATTGTGTTAATCCTTATAATTCAGTTGTAGATTTAACACCACAGGAATCACAAATGGATTTAAATACTATTCTTCAAATTGATAGAATTGGTAGAGGTGAAGCAGCTGATGATATTCAAAAGGTGCCATTGTGTGGTGGTATTATAATGTTTAAAAAAGAAAAATTATATGAAATTGGTGGCTGGAATGAAGATTTCATTGGCTGGGGCGCAGAAGATGATTTTCAATCCTTAAAAGTGACTAAATTTTTAACTCATACAACTTTACCTAATAGATGTTACCATCTTTATCACGAAAAAGCACAAATTGATATGAATTTATACCAAAGAAATTTACAACTTTTAAATCATTTCCAAAATGCAACAAAAGAGCAATTGAAAAAGCATATTGAAATGTCTGGTCCTAAAATTGGACAACTAAATAAGTTCTCATAAATAAAAAAGCACCAATTTGGTGCTTTTTTTTATTGAAATTTAATGAATTGATTTTTATTATTAAATAATTCTTCTAAAAATAATTTTAATCCTTTTTTGCGAATAACACGATATTTTAAATATTCTTTTAACACTTCTTCATTATTAATAAGTATTTTAACAAAATAAGATTCGTTGCCTTTTTTTACATCAATTGGATGTATTTCCATATATAATTTATGCAAATCATATGGTGGGTATTCCATGTATATATCATGTGGCGATGTTATTTTTATATGCGCCTCTTTTTCATAAACAAGGCACTTATATTGCTCCTCATCTAAATGTTTCCATTCATTATTTGTAAAATCATTTACCCACTCATCATTATAATTTTCTTTGACAAATTCTATATTAATAGAAGAAGGTCTTCCGGCCCCATCTAATAATTGCCACCAAACTTTATACAAATTATTATCATAGAAAGCTAATTGTTCTAAGACTTGTTGTAGATTTTTATAATGGTAATACTCAAATTTTCGACATTCACTATCAGACTTAATAATAACATATTGATTATTATGTTCGGATACTTGGAATATATAATCATCATATGATTTTAAATAAAACCTAAATATATCACCATCAAATACATTATAATCTAATTCATTTTGATTAATATATTCTATAATTCTTTTTTTATCTGAATCTTTTGTTTTAAATTCATTTCCAGTGAACTCAACTGTTGGTCTATTGGCTATACGTAAAAATTCCTCTTCATTAAACATATATTAAATTAATTTTTTAAACATGTAGTCACAAATATCATCTTTTTTATATTCTACAAATCCATGCTTTTTGTATAAGTTTATTGCTGGAATATTATTATTCAATACTTTAAGATGTATATACTCACAATCATTTTCTAATGCAGCGTCATCCATATAAGACATTAATTTATCACCATATCCTTTTCTTTTATCATATATGATAATATGTATTATTTGTAGCGACTTTTTATCCATAAATTTGTCATATCTATAATGTATATAACCTATTACTGTGCTATCATCTTCATAATCCTGTGTTTTTAGAAATATTTTACCATATATGAAATGTATATCAAATACTAAATCTGATTTTAATATGAAGCCTTCAAAAAATTTAAGATATTTCATTAGTAGCAAACTCTTAATTTTTCATATTTCATTAATAATTTGTACATCTTTTCGTATTCAGTATCTAAATTATCTACCTTTTTTTGATACCACATATTATTATTGAGATATTCGACAATCATTCCTGATTTTAAATCTTCTTTTTTAGAAGGAAAGAAATATCTTTTCTTCTCACTTAATGTAAATGACACACCTTCGTGTATATAGGTTTTTTTGCCTTCATTATTATCGTAGTAATTAACTTCAATTGGTATTTCATTTCCATCTTTTAGTATTTTAGTTAATAAATTTTGACCTTTATATTTAATAATAATATCACTTTTACCAAATTGATTCATCATAAATATAGCTTCTTGTCTTAATTTATCATTATCCTCAGAACAAACTGCTAAATAATTTTTTTCATAAATACCTGTTGTATATGCATATATAGGTAAAATAGAATAATTCATAGAATATAACATATTTAAAAACATGTTATTTCTATGATTATTTTCTAATTGAGATAAACCAACAACTTCTGGTGAAGTCATTAAAAATGATAAATTGATGTCGTTAAGGTTAATCATTAAATGAAAAATTTATTTTCATTATATATTATATTTTAAGATTGGTGAAGTGTTATTTTTAGAATATATAGTTCTTATCTATAAAATCAAATTCGGATGACAGCATAGAATTCATTAAATCTTGTACTTGTTTTTCATATTGTTTTTGAACTATGATACTATCATGTATGGTTATTACATTAATTTTTGGATTTATTATAGATAATGTTTTAATTAATTTATTAAATATAAAATTAGATTCTTCATTTTGTAATTTATGTGCTATTAATCTATAATCACCATATGTATTTTTATAATCTACAATGAAATTATAAATTGTAGGAAATATTAATGCAAATGGATTTTTAATTTTAGACGAATTTCTACCAAATAATGTTATATAAACTAATTCTTTACATAATTTTTTATCTTTTATACCTGATTTATTCATTAAAAATTCATAAAATTGACCGTGATATACTAAATAATTAAATACATTTACTTCATGCTCATTTAAATTAAATCCTTCTTGATTTATCAATTTAGATAAAAATAGTGGTTGACTATTTGATATATCAATTTCAGCAGTTTCTTCACCATTTATTAATAAACAATTTTTACGTATATAAGATTTTAATATAGTGAAATTTGTATGTACTCTACCATAATTATCAAAATGGTAGAATATATGCTTATCTGCTATTGATTGAACTGAATATTTATTTTTATTATAAGAATCTTGATCTTGTATTATACTATCTAGATAAAAAATAGCTTTTTCGTAATCTATATTGGATGTGAATAAGTCTGAAACAAGTTTCAGTTTAATTTCTGGTAAAATACTATTAGTTATAATATCTTCTGTATCAATATAACTAACCGCTTTTTTATATTTTTTCAATAATGATGCATCATCATTCTTATACCTAAGAATTTCTTCGCTAATAACATTATGACTAAGTTTATAAACTCTGGCATTTTTTCCTACTGCGTAATCTTTATGTACAATTAATACTTCTTTATGAAGTAGAAATTCCATATAATGTTTATATAAATATCCGTATTTTTCTTTCAATATAAGTGAAGATAAATTGAATCTATTTTCCTTTTTAAAATAATATCTTAATATTAAATTATGAACTATATCAATTATATATGCTGGTTTTAATTTCTTACTATTAAAAATAACACAAGTTTGTTGTGTTATTGGCTCAAGACATTTTGGTAAAAATTGTAGGCTATATTTTTTATCTTTTATTTTTGATTTTATATTCAAATTTTTAATCATTTATTTTTTTACTTTTTATATTAAATATATATTTATACAAAAAGTTTAATGAGATGAATAAATTTTCTTATATCTGCGAAAATAATAACTTTATAGATGTTAACTGTGTTAGCCTTAATTCAGAACTTCTATATATTACTGAAAATAATAAACAAGTTGGTAGTTTGATATTATGCTATTCACAAGATGGCAAAGCCTCTGTTTTCTCTGTTGCCGTTTTAGAAAAATTCAGAGGCAAAGGTTATAGTAAACAACTTATGAATAAAGCAATAGATAGGGCAAAACAAAAAGGTTGTATATTAATGGAGTTAAATACAGAAGTAACTAATGAAGTTGCTAATAATCTTTATCAAAAAATGGGATTTGAATTAAAAGGTTTAATGGATGATTATAATAATTATCAATTAGTCCTCTAATATTTCGTTTATTCTATCATCTCTATATTAGAGACTTCAACAAAATATCTATCTTCAAACATTTTTTTGAAGAGTTCTCTTCCAAGTTCACCACTTTGTGATTGTGGCAATTTATATCCAGTATCAAATTTTATACTTTGTGGCTCTAAAGTAAAAATATCACATTTAACATCATAAATTTTACCATATATTAATGTAAAATTACTTTTTTTAAGTGTCTCGCCAGTATAGATATACTTAACATACTTACTTTTATATTTAATTTCAGGAGTAATATTCAAGAAAATAGTATCTTTATCACGCATCCTAACTTCTATTTGTCCATAAGATTCTATTATTTCATCATGTATCTTATCATCTAAATAAGATTTAATCTCACTAATAATATTATTTCTGGTTTCTTCTGTATTAGGTTTAAATAAATACTTTTCTACAATAGAGTGTACTTCTTTTTTTATATTCATTAATCTTTAAAAATATCATCAATTCTTTGTTCTCTATATTTAGAGATAGGCACCACAACACCAGAATCTATTAATATCCCAAATTCAACTCTAGTTATAAAAAATTGGTTGTTTAATAATAAATAAATAAATCCATTATTAGTTTCTTCATAATAAGAAATTTCACCTTCTTCTTTTTTATCCTCATATAATCTGTATATGGTATTCTTTTTTAACTTAGTTGTTAAGTTCTTATCCCAGATAAGTTTTGAAGCATCTATATCTTCACCTAAATAAACATATTCTTTATAGTTGCCCGGTTTAAATGGCTTTTTATTTCCTCTGTAGTGTGGTAATGGCATAAACTATATATTTACTTATTAGAGGTCTTTAAAAAACTCATCTAAATCTATATCTTCTAATGCTTGGATATCTTCAATATCTATGGTTTCTATAGTTTTATTTCTGTACTTCTCTCTAATTTCTGCTACTGTTGGGCAGTCATTGCAATATTTATTAGTTTTTTTAAACTCGTCAATTAATTTTTTAGCACCACAACCAGGGCAAACTTTAAATTTAGCATTTTCTTTAGCTATTTCAAATAAATTTTTCTTTTTGTTTTCCATAAATATTATATTTATATAAGCTAAAAAGTTTTTTAAAGCTTTAGGAATTATTTATTTAAAATGTTTTGTAATGAGAATCTACCTCTTCCAAATTCAGCTGATAAATGTTCTATTGTAGCTTTTTTTGTCTTATAAATAGGTATCAATTCAGCATACCTTTTCTTAATATTAAGAATATCTTGTTCAGTTAATGGATTACCTTGATTAAATAATGGATTAATATGTTTTTTTTCTATGTTATCTATGCCAAATTCAATTTCATCTAATTTTGGTAGAAAATAATTATAAGATTCTGAATTCATTTCAAATCCCTTAACATATCTACCTAGTCTTAAAGCACAATCAGCTGTTGTAAAATTACCCATAAAAAAATCACATACTATTTCTCCTGTATTAGACGAATATTGTATCATTTTTTCAACTAATTTATTAGGTAATTTATTTACATTTTTAATTTCTCCTGGTCTATATTCTTTATTTATAATCCAAACATCTTCTAAATCTTGATATAAAGAAGATTTTCCTTTTTCTTTATCTTGTTGAGTAAATCTACAATTAGTATTAAATACTCTTTTTGAAGGATTTTTACATAAATAAAAAATATGATAGTGTGACGAAACATATTTTTTAGAAGTATTTACTCCAAAATTATATTTCCATATAATGTGATTAATTTCTATTAATCCTAATTTTTCAATTGCTTTGTAGAAAGAAGATAAATTTGACCAACCAGATACAATATACATACTACCATTATTTTTCAAAATTCTTGAAGCTTCTGTTATCCAATCCAATGTAAATTTATCATAGTCAAAAGGTGCTTCTACATAACCTTCTAATACATTATCTGATTTTCTATTATAATGATTATCAAATTTTTTTTCATTAATACCAAATGGTGGATCACAGATAATTAAATCAATTGAATTATCTTTTATATTTTTTGCCCCAGTAATACAGTCTTGATTATAAATTTCATATTTCATATTTAATTATAATTTTAAATATGAAATTGTTTATTTTTTAGTAATAAATGCACCTTTTTTCTTTTTCTTTTCTTCACCACCTTTCTTTATTTCATCATAAATATCAGGGTAAACTTTATCTTCAGCATCAGTATCATATTTAATGTCGAAAAAATCGCCAAAATCAACTAAACCTTTTTTACCTAGTTCAAATTCTGACTTTTTATGTAAATATTCGTCAATTTTTCTACCTAATTCATCAATATAATTATTAAATATACTTAACATATTATTATTAAGTATACCAATAGGTTCTTTCATCTTATATTTAAATGAGAAAAATATACATTTAAAAATATATTCAAATTTTGGATCTTCTGAAATTAATTCTCTTGTGGTTTTATTTAAAATTAATTCTTTGTTAATCCTAAATTTATTTTTATTAAAAAACTCTGGTATAACAAAATTAAACTTGCTTATATCATCCCTAACATCCATTAAATAAGTGTTGAATAATTTACTTATTAATAATGTATATACATCATCTCTTTTTTCTCCTTTTAATTTGAACGCATCTAAATTAATACTTTGACAGAAATTCAAAAAATTAACCAATATTAAACTATACACCTCAGCATACTCAGTTAAATTTTTATCACTAATTTTCTTATATAAAGGATTTAGTATAGCAAATGAGGCTTCTTTATCATTAGATCTTAAAATTATTTTTTCTATATTAGAGTTAAATTCATTATCCATTAAAAATGAATGAGATAATTGTGGATTTAATAATTTATAAAAGAAATAAGCAAAAGATTTTTCTCCAAATACATAATCTAAATCATCTTCTGATGTATTTAGAAAATACTTTATAGCTTCTACCATTTTATCAGTTAATTTGCCTTTGAAAATAAATGGTAAAGGTTCTACATCTAATAATCTTGCATATTCTTCTAGTTCTTCAACTGTAAAACTATTTTTACCACTTTTGATAATGCCACATAATATTAAATCATGTTTTGCTTTTCTATTATAGTCATCATTTTTAACTGGAAAGTATTGAAAGCAAAACCACCATTTTTTATTTAAAAGGCTTTTAACTCTATCATTTAAATTATTAAGATATGAATATGCTTTGCCATAGAAAGTTTCTATAGATTCATCAATAAAATTTATTGGGTCTGCTTTTAAATTAGGCTTAATAATAAAATCCTCGCCATCCCATTTAGCATAAATAATTGTCCCTTTAACATCTTCGTAAACAATCAAATCTTGTTCGAGAATTTCGTCCAATATTTGTTCATCATTTATATCATTAATAATTACCATTTTTAGATTTTTCTTTTAATAAATTATATATATTTACTATGGTTGAAATATTACAATTTAATTCTTTTTTAAAAATTAAATTACCAAATTTATAATACTCTAAAGTAAGCATATTTTGTGTGCTTCTTACATTATATATACCTACATATTCATCTAATTTCAAATTATTAGCTATTATACTGTTGTCATTTGTTATAACATTATAATCTTCATCAAATAGATATTGATATAACATATCCGCTATTTCTTGATCATTATTATAAGTCGAAAATAAACCTTCGTTAAATCGTTTCAAGTATTTCATAGTGTATATATTAATATTATTTATAGTAGTATTATATATCATGATGTTGCAGATCTCACCAAAAAGCATTATGAAATATAATGAATTAATAAATCTGTTAAATATTTCTTAAAATCAGTTTTTTAATTTATCTTTGTAAAAACTAAAAATTATAAATGAGTCGTAAAAGAAAGCAAAAGAAAAAGAATACTGAAATTACGGATAAAAAAGTTATATTTACTTATACAATAAGATTAGAGGCATTGCTTTTAGATATCTGTGATAATATATCTTTTGGAATTATGGGTTCTCATATGGAAGAAAATTCTTTTGGTTATAGATTATTAGATTTATCATCAGAAGGTAAATTTAAAGTACATATGTATAATAGAGAAACCAAAACTATTGATATTACAGAATTCATTACTAATTTTTTTGAAGGAAAATTTTCTCAAAGAGAAATAGATGGCTTTATAAGCGAATATAATAATAGAATACCTGAACAATATGATGATATTGACTATAAATTAGTAGATGTCACACCATATGAACAAAAACATTTTGAGTATAAACCAACTGATATTTTATATACATTTAATTCTTTATGCTACCAAACATACCCTCATGGGTATGAAGATGCCATTTTAAAATATGTGCCTATACCATTAATAGAAGATAATTATGGTAACTACTATATAAAAATAGGAGAAAGTAATACAATGTTTACTTCACATTTTGATTCTGCTTGTCGAGATTTCACTAAGGTAAAATTAATGACTTTTGAAAAATCTAACAATTTATTTGTATGTAGCGATGGTAAAACTATATTAAGTGCGGATGATAAAGCAGGTGTTACATGTATGTTATATATGATTGAAAATAAAGTGCCTGGATTATATTATTTCTTCATTGGCGAAGAAGTTGGTGGTATTGGTTCATATGCGTTAATGCAAGAATTTGATAAAAATGAGCATTTAAATGAGATAACTAAGTGTATATCATTTGATAGGCGTAAATATAGTTCTATAATTACACACCAAAGTTATACTAGAACTTGTTCTGATAAGTTTGCACAGAGTTTATGTGAAGAATTAGGTAAACATGGTATGGAATTTGAATTAGATGACACTGGTTCATTTACTGATTCAGCAAATTTTATTCAAAATATTAATGAATGCACTAATGTATCTATTGGTTATTTTAATGAACATACTAATAATGAGTACCAAAATATAACATTTTTAGAAAATTTGTGCAAAGCATGTGTAAATATTGAGTGGGAGAATCTAATTGTAGCCAGAAAAATTGGATATAATAAAGAAATTTTAGAAAAAAACTATGAAATGTTGATGGATTTTAAGAAATTACAGTTTTATAGTGAAGCTAAATTAAAAGCTATTGACGATAGAATCTTAATACAATTAAGAGTAGTAACTTCTTCATTTGAAGAAAATTATGAAGATATATCTGAATTAAATAAGTTATTTAATAAATGGAATTTAAATCCATATGTAGAATTTGTGGATGATATGGATAGTATGTTAATGAACTTTGAAATAGAATAATCATGGAGAATTTTGAAGAAGATTTTAATATGTCAACAGAAGAAGTTGATGAAATAAAAGAAATAGCTAATCAAATTAGGCGAGAAATCACTAATAATATAATTGTATATGTAAATTCATATTTACAGATAATTATACAAATAGAATTGGAAAATTCTGAAACAATGTATAGTATTATGAATATAATGGATGAATTGAAAGAAATTCATTTAAAATATATGTTCGGCTTTGAATCTACATTTGAAATTTGGATGGATAAAGGCAAACCACATATATATTGTACATATGAAAGAATTAAAACTGATTAAACCAAGAGCTAGAACTGAGATTTTTTTTAAACCAGATAAAGATGATGAATGGTTTGTGTATATAATACACGCAGAAAAGAAATCTGGCAAAAAAAGATCATCCATGATTATACAAAAAGACATGGATATATTCTTACAACACTATCTAAATGAAGGTTGGATTATAGATGATGGTAAAGAGTCTACTAAAGTAGTAAAAAAGCCTACTAAACCTAAACCTATTAAAATAAAGTAATATATAACTAACAAAAATACGACATTTTTTTTGTCATTTGAAAACTTTGTCGTATCTTTGTTATACAATAAACAACAATAGAACACTTGGGGCTGATTTTCGATTAGACTGTTAGTGTAAAGTAAGTTATGATACAAGCATCGGATGTTGCATAGCCGATTAATAAGAAGCAATAAACAATTAAATGACAACGAAATAGCAACTAGCGAGGACATCGCTTTCGCATTCTCGAACAACTTGATCAACGAAGTGGCTTTTGCCTAGTCTGTTGAAGCAGGTGACTCTGTTAAAAAGTCAAACAAGTGGTTGTGTATAATAAACCCAATAATTTTTTAGTTTAAGTTGAAACAGATAAACTAAATATTTTGAGATGTTAGAAAACATCCTAAGCTTGTGAAAGAGTAATTTAAGTTAGCTAGCAACACCCCGGCCCGTAACCGGGCAGCTCCACAAAATGTCTATCAAAAATGATAGACATTTTTTATTTATGGCAATAGAAAAGAAAAAATAATGAATATACTATTCGTCTGTTCCGTCAATAAACTTCGCTCCAAAACAGCAGAAGATTATTTTAGTGAAAAATATGTTAATACAGATAATGTTTTTATATCCGCTGGAACAAATATTAAAACCTGCCTAAAAGAAGGCACAGTTCCATTGGAAGAATGGATGTTAGAATGGGCGGACTCTATTTATGTTATGGAAAAAAAACATAAAGAAGAAATACTTACTTATACTAAAGAATTCCTAAATAAGATAATTGTATTAGGTATAAAAGATAATTATAGTTATTACCAACCAGAATTAATTGAATTGTTAGAAACTAAAGTAGATATATGAACGTAAGAGGTAAATCAAATGAGCAACTTAATGCCCTAATAGGCACAGTGGTTAAATGTAATACAGACAATCTTAAATATTTTGTATTTGGAACTATGTATGAAATTGAAAAGTTTAGAACACATAGATGGCGTGATTGTAAAATAAAAGTAAAAGGTATTAGTGGGGTTTTTTCACATGAAAACTTCACAGAAATACCGGCTGCTATAATAAGAGATATGCGCATAAATGATATTTTCGATGATGAAGCAACCAAAGAAATAGTAACTGTTAAGAAGTCTAAAGAAAGAAAAATAGATACTGTTTCAAATAAAGAAGAAGCACTTTTCCGATTAATTGTTAAAGAAGTTAAGGGAATTAAAGAAAGAGATTGGGAATTAGTTCCTTTTGATGAAATTGCTGTTAGACTCTCTAAAAGAGATAGCTATTACGGGTTAAAACCAGAAGATTTTGAAAGTATTAGGCACATGACAATAGAACAAATATTAAACTCTAATAATAACAGAAAATAAAAAACCCACTCAATTGAGTAGGTTTTTTATTTCTTCTATTTGGTGTTTTAATAATTTGCGCCATTTTTCATGTTTTATTTTTTGCTGTACTAAAACTCCTATTTCTATTTCAATTCTTTTGATAGAATCATCCCAACCATCATATTTCCACATATATTTAGAATGTTCTTTTTCAAATTCTAATTGTTTTTTTAAAGCTTTAATTTCTTTACTAAGCCTTTTAGCTACCTGATG
>Ga0316224_1001066_pt1 | contig 32971 bp, 35 predicted proteins | sample TBH18013metaG_FD_206254 | JGI IMG/M metagenome (GOLD analysis project Ga0316224, IMG submission 206254) | Freshwater microbial communities from Trout Bog Lake, Wisconsin, USA - TBH18013 | ecosystem: Environmental > Aquatic > Freshwater > Lake > Hypolimnion/Profundal zone | place: USA: Wisconsin... | reverse complement strand
ATGTCGCCAAGCTGATTAAACTATCTTTGCGCAGCACTGATATAGCCTGCAGATTAGGGGGGGAGGAATTCATGGTGATTGCCCTCAACACCGATGGCCCAACCGCCATGTTGCTGGCTGAACGCATCCGCAACCTAATTGAAAGCCATCAGCCTGAAGGCCTGATGCTGGTGCGCCCCTTAACAGTCAGCATAGGCGTTGCCTGTGCAACTGGCCACAAACCCGCTTGGAAGGACTTGATGATGCAGGCGGATCAGGCCCTATATTGCGTTAAGCAAAGCACACGTAACGGTGTCCGGCTTGCTTAAACCTAGAATCGCCTCTAATTGCAAAGCGTTAAAAACCTTTAGCGAAATGGACGATCACAAAAAATATCTTTTCTCAATTTGAGGCACTCATGTCCGACAACGACCTTGGCATTACTATTACGCTATTAGAAAAACTTTCCATCGAAATCATTCCCAAAGCTATAGGTATACAGGACAGATTGAATAATGGTGAACATTTGGATCATTGGGATAGGCAAACCATGGATGAACTGATAGAAAGCGCCCATCAGGTTAAACCGTTGATTGATCGACACCCCGAACACCAAGAAATGTATGCGCAACTCGTGCATCTTTATAAACAAATTAGTGATCAAGCCTTGCTGAATGAGAGCATCTCAGCTCCAATCAGATCATGGCCTGTGCAATAAGCCTGAATTGATCACCGAAAAATGCGCCGCCACGGTTCTACCATACTGCCGACACCCCCGTGACCACATCTGTGCCGCCCCAAAATATCAGATTAAAATCCCACCTGCAAACCGGGAATCCCCAGCCGCTGAATGTGCACTGCATTATCGCCGTCCTGATAAGCCAATAATTTGCCCTCATTATGCCAAAGCCTGAAAGCCAGGGAATAAGACAATACCCGAATCGGATAATCGCGCGGCAATTGCTGTAAATAAGGCTGCATAGAGATAAAATCCGTAGCGCCGTATTGTTCCATGATAAATTTCAGACCGCCGTTTTTCGGGCCTATGTTATAGGCTAGTAAGCCCAAAAACAGATCGCCTTTCATTTCGGCCAAATAATGCTTTAAAGTAGCCGCAGCGACAAAACTGTTATGCCGGCTATCCAGCAGCGACAGCTTATCAACCGCCAACTGCGTCCTCGCCTGTTCCAATAGAAACTTAGGTACTGCGGTAATCTGAAACAAACCCTGCCCACCATCCTTGCTGTCACGCGGCAGAAAAGAAGATTCAGTGGCCGCCACCCCCAACAAAATATCAGGGTCCAAATCAAATTGTTTAGCAGCCTGATCAATATCGCTGTTATAAGCTTCTGCACGAGCGATGATTTTCTGCAAATCAGCTTCATCATAACGACGATAAGCCGCATAAATCTGGTGAGCCAACGTGGTACGCGCCGCCTGTTCCTTACCACCTACCAGAGCCCGAAAATCGGTAAAAACCTGCGAATAGCCTGCATCAAATACATATCGGGTGATTACCGCCGCCAGACAGAGCGATAACAGCGCCGGCAACAGCAGGCGCTTGGCCTGCATCCAGCGCCGCAACCGACTCCAGCCCATCAAAAACAACGCCGCCGCCGCCATCAGTCCGACCACCCCAATTGAAAAAGGCAGTAAATTGGAAAAAAACCCGCTGCCGGTGAATTGGCGGGCGACAAAACCCAATGCCAGCATAGACAACAGTGCCGCGCTAATCACCAAACCCAGCACTTCCATCGCCAACAGCGCCAACTTCTGTCTAAACAGACCCGGCCTAAGCTTACGGGATTTTCGAGTGTTTTTTTTCCGTTTGGGTTTGCAGGTTTTTTGCGGCTGCGACGCCGGCTGCCTGCTTGATTTCAAGCCAAGTTTTGGGTTGCGCATTAGCGGACAAATACCATCATCTCAAATCCCACAAGGTTGATGTTCGACAAGTATATTCAGGCCGGCAAAATTCGTTGATAGCTTTATTTCAACCTAGCCCTGCCTCTGCAAAAAGAGCCAGCGTATCCAACGCCTCCTGCTCATCTATCTTGTTCAAGGCAAAACCGACATGAACCAATACATAATCTCCAACGACCACATCATCCACCAGCGCGAGCGATATCTCTACCTTAACCTGATTGACGGCGGCTGTTGCAGTGTTTTCCGCGGCGTTAACCGCAATTATTTGAGCAGGGAGAGCTAAACACATTAAGGTTATTTCCTGATTAACGACAAAGAATCATCGCGGTGACCGGTTACTGACAGCCATCAGCTTACCGCCAACCGCCATGCTCCATACGCCATCGGCCTTCTTCCCGCTCCTCATGTTCCCGCCATTCCCCTTCCCGATGCGGCACCCAGTTAGGCCCATACCAGTTTAAACCCGGCCTAGGCGGCATCGCCCAGTGACCCGGTAACCAAACCCAACCATTTTGCCAATGCCAGAACCCCGGCACCCAGGCATAACCGGGGCCCGGCGCCGCGATGATCATCTCTTGCAAAGGCGCTGGCGGCGCCGACGGTGCAATATATTCCATGTTTGGATTAGGCATCGTATAACCTGGCATACCGGGATAACCGGCAGACTGGTTTTGATAACCCGGCGCACCGCCATAAACTTGCGCCGCGACCTGATTTGCAGAAAAAGCAGATAACACCGCAATGGCAGCGGTTACCAGACTCCGATTTTGAATTCTCATATTGTTCCTCCATTAAATTAGATTACCGAAAATGGCCAAACTCATATTCTCAAGGCGGTAAAGGAAATTGCGCAACTTCGCTACGTTGAAATCAAGGTGTTCCACGGGTACGCCGAACAGCAGAAGTACCTCTTTAGCGATCACTCTACCGGACATCAGCCTAGCAACGCAGCCTATTTTTTACGGTGCGCCATTACAAAAAACACAAGCCTTTGTGAATTTTTTCTTATTTGCCAATCTATAATATAGACGATTTAAGTGTGGGCGGGAATTTTTTTGAATGTCCTCAAAAGATTGTTCAAAAATTTTACGACTATATTACAACTGCTAAAAAAATTTCCACAATCTGCTGATACAAAATACTTTTAATTAACCGATAGCCTTGGCCCTGCCACAGGGAAGAGGCTCTTCAACAAAAGCCGTCTCCTAGAGGCGGCCTTTTTATGCGCCCAAAAAACTTGCAGCCTTTTAATTTCAACTAGCCAATCAATCTCCACCCAACTACTGTCAAAAAAACTGACGAATATCGCTCAGGCATTTAAAAAGTCCAAAAACCCGTCAAAAAACAACTATTTTTTCAGATTTTTCAGACCGCCGCCTATGCAAAAAAACACATAACACATTGAAAAAATAAAAATATAATTTTACTTATGATAGGGTTTTTGGTTTTGCATAGGTATAAAAATCATTGTCAAAATTGATTACATTGTCATAATATTTATACGTAGAAAGCGATCAGCCAGATCGCAACACATTGATAAACAATTGTTTTATATTGTTGGCATATATGATGCTTTAAATATGATAAAAGAGCGAGTGATTTTTCGCTGGCTCATCGGTTTTACACTCATCTTCAGGAGGTGACTCACCATGAAAACCATAAAAACCGCAGCACTTTTGATTAGCTTATTAGTATTGGTCAGTCAAGGCAATGCGGTTGCCAGCTCTATTCCTTATGCCAATATCGGCACTATCAATCCGGTCGATTACACTTTTGTAGCGCAACAAACCGGAACGGTTAACGCCTATTTTGCCGGCTCTAGCGCAGCCTACAATGAAATCTTGGGCTTGGCTATCAATGGTGTCAATACTGGCTCATGGGGCCTGGAAAACAAAAATTCGGCTATAGGTCAAGAGTTCAGCTGGAATGTAAAAGCAGGCGACGTACTGACTTTTACCGATTATGTTTGGGGCTATAACCCTGTGCAATACAATGGTAGCAACCCTACCGGCGGCTTATACGCATTAAGCACCAATGCCTCGCAAAATATAGACGGCAATAATCATGTCTACGCAGCTGCTTTCAACTCTGCTGCAGCGGCAAATATTTATGAAACCCAGCAATTAGGCGGCTGGAATGGCTCGGTTAGCCTGAGCAAAATCCCTGTTAACGGTATGTTTGTAGCCTTTGAAGATGAGATCAGCGCTCACGGTAATGCCAAGGCTGACTACTCATCTGCCTATCCAACATCCGACTACAACTATAACGACCTGGATTTTGTGTTCACTAACGTCGGCAGCGCTCAAGTGCCTGGCTCTACTGTACCAGAACCCGGCTCTATCGCACTATTGGCTGTCGGACTGCTGGGTTTTGGCCTAAAACGCAGAAATGCCTATTTAACTGATTAATCTAATCAACAGAGCTTCACTATAACAAAGCCGTCTCATTATGAGGCGGCTTTTTTTTTCAGCAAAGCCTAAAATTCAAGCATTAAAACTGCTATTATTAAGCCAATGTTAAATTTCACAATTCTGACACATTGTCTGGTTAGAATTTTGCTCTCAATACCCAGCCATTATCCATTGGATCAACATAAATGATTGATGCCGAACGCATATTAAAAGAGATTTATCCTAATTTTAAACTAGGCAAAGATAATAAACTCGCAGTAAAAGCGCTTAAGAAACTCATCCACGAAGACGATTTCAATACCGTCATCAGCAAAAACCAGCACCTGCGCGGCTTTGCTTTCCTAGACAAGCTGCTGCACTACTTCAAGTTCAACTACCAAGTCAGCAACGACTCCATCAATAACATCCCTTCAGAAGGTAGATTATTGATCGTCGCCAACCACCCAATCGGCACCCTGGACGGTTTGGCGCTGGTCAAAATGATACGCACCGTGCGCCCCGATGTCCGTATCGTTGCCAACCGGGTTCTGTCTCACATGGAGCCGCTGCAATCCATCTTTTTGCCGGTCGATGTGCTGACAGACAAAAAAGGTCTGAAAGATACTTACAAAGTGATGCTGGACGCCCTGGAAAACGAAGAAGCCATCATCATCTTTCCTGCCGGTGAAGTGTCACGTATCACCCCCACCGGCATCCGCGACGGCAAATGGCAAACCGGCTTTATTAAGCTGGCCAAAAAAGCCCATTGCACCATCTTGCCCATCCATATCAAAGCTAAAAACTCAGCGCTGTTTTACAGCATGTCCACCTTATTTAAACCGCTGGGCACCATGCTGTTAGTGGAAGAGATGTTTAACAAAAAAAATCAGGAAATCAAATTCAAGGTTGGCGCACCGATTCCATTTTCGGCGCTGGCTGAAAGCCCGGAAAATAACAAACAGCTTAGTCAACGCTTTCGTAAGCACGTTTTAAATCTTGGCAAAAGAAACAAACCTTTGCTATTTGATACCGTTGCTACCGTTGTTCACCCAGCCGATACCAAGGCTGTTAAAAAGGCGCTGTTTCAATCCCGTTTGCTGGGTGAAACCCGCGACGGCAAAAAGATATTTCTCTACCAATTCCAGGACGACTGCCCTGTGATGCAGGAAATTGCCAGACTGCGCGAACTAACCTTCCGCACCGTAGAAGAAGGCACCGGACTGGCGCTGGATCTGGATAAATTCGACATCTATTACAGTCATATCGTGCTATGGGACGATAACGATCTGGAAATCGTCGGCGCTTACCGGGTTGGTGAAGGCCCAAAAATCATGGCCACCCACGGTATCGAAGGTTTTTACACCCAAACCTTATTCGATCTGCAAAGCGATTTCGCCGCCTACTTGCCCTACAGTATCGAACTGGGCCGCAGTTTCGTGCAACCGCGCTATTGGGGGCAGCATAGTCTGGAATACCTCTGGTACGGTATTGGCGCTTACCTACGCGAACAACCCGAAGTAAAATATTTATTTGGTCCGGTCAGTATCAGCAATGCCTATCCGCAACACGCTAAAGAGCTGATCATCAGCTTTTATCAGCAGCAATGCGGTTCTGAATTACTACAAACCAAAGCACGCACCCCTTTCATCGTTTCCGAAGAAGCCAAGCAGTTTGCCGCCGCCGAATTTAACGCCGATTACTCCAGCAGCTTTAAAATTCTGAACAGCGAGCTTAAAAAACTGGGCGTAAAAGTACCTACGCTCTACAAACAATATGTTGAACTTTGCGTTGACAAAGGCTGCCATTTCATTGACTTTAATATTGACCCTGATTTTAACAATTGCATCGACAGCTTGATTATGGTCGAAATCGATAAAATAACCCCCAAGAAAAGACAACGTTATATCGATACCCCTATGGCATCCCGCTTGTAAATTTCTAAATCGCCCAAAACCAGAGTATGTTGCAGATACTCTGGTTTGCGTCGCCTACCCATCCGGCATCGTCTAACTCAATACCCACAAATTAAAGCCACCCATGTGTGAAAAAGCTTTTGTAGAATTAGCCCAGCTGGAACAAATCATCGCTCGCCTTGGCGACCGGGCGCGGGTAGAAGTGGTGGAACGAATTCAGTATCAGGACAAGGAATTCCCCATTTACTGCATTGCTCTCGGCTCCGAAAGACCAGATGTACCGGTATTAGCCTATTTTGGTGGGGTGCATGGCCTAGAAAAAATCGGTTCGGAAGTGATTCTCTCTTACCTTAATACCATTGTGAATTTGCTGGATTGGGATGAGGAGTTTTTGGCGCGTCTGGAAAAGTCACGACTGATCTTCATGCCCATTGTCAACCCGGTTGGCGTCTACCGCGGCACCCGCTGCAACGGCAATGGCGTCGATCTAATGCGTAACGCCCCCATCGAAAGTGAAGGTGCTTGTAAACTATACAGCGGACAACGCATCAGCCCGCATCTACCTTGGTATCGCGGCGATAAAGCCCAGATGGAAAAAGAATCTCAGGCTGTCTGCCGGGTAGTCAATCAACATTTGTTCAACGCACCACTCGCCATATCGGTCGATCTCCATTCCGGCTTTGGTCTCCATGACCGGCTGTGGTTCCCTTACGCCGGCAGCAAACAGCCCATGCACACCCTAGCGGAAACCTATGCCTGGAAGCAACTATTTGACCGCTGCTACCCGCACCATTTTTACAAAATTGAACCCATGAGTCTGGAATATGTGATCAGCGGCGATTTGTGGGATTATTTATATGACGATTTTTTTACCCAGCACGGCGAGCGCCAACTGTTTCTACCGCTGACCCTGGAAATGGGTTCATGGTTATGGCTGAGAAAAAGTCCGCTACATTTATTTCAGCGCCACGGCCTGTTTCACCCGTTATCCCCTCACCGTCAGCAACGTATTTTGCGGCGGCACTTTACCCTGTTCGATTTTTTGTTCCGCAGTCTACTCAATCCAACACCGTGGTCTGATTTATCCGCCGAGGCAAAAGCCGTCTGTAAACAACAAGCGCTGTCGCTTTGGTATGAATAAAGAACAGCCTGCTAACTGGCTGCTATTGCGCGGCCTATCCAGAGAAGCCGGTCATTGGGGTGAGTTCGTCGAGCAACTACAGACCGCATTGCCGAATGCCCACATTCATAAGGTGGATTTACCCGGCACCGGCCGATATTACCAACAACAAAGCCCCTGCACTATCGGAGAGATTAGCCGCTTTGTCCGACTGCGCGCCCAGGAACAAGGCCTGCTGCAAACGCCTATCAACCTGCTGGCTTTATCGCTAGGCGGCATGGTAGCCTGGGATTGGTTAAGCCACTACCCGGATGACATCAATGCAGCGATATTAGTCAATACCAGCTTCGCCAGCCTAAGCCCATTTCACCAGCGCCTGCGCTGGCAAAGCTACCGGCAAATCAGCCAGGTTTTGCTGGAAACCGACTCTGATCGCCGCGAGCTTGCTATCCTTAATTTAGTCAGCAACCGTAACCAACAAAATAGCCTAGTTGCCGCTGAATGGCAAAATATCCAGCGACTACGCCCAGTTAGCCCCAGTAACAGCTTTCGGCAAATCCTCGCCGCCGCCCGTTTTAAACCGACCAATCAACATCCCCGACCACCGGTGTTGCTGCTTAACAGCGCTCAGGACAGACTGGTTTCCCCGCATTGCAGTCTAGCCATCCAACAGCAATGGCAACTGCCTATGTATATCCACCCCTGGGCTGGGCACGATTTAAGCATGGACGACGGCCCTTGGTTAATTGAGCAAATTAAAACCTGGCTTAAGGTGTTAACACACTAAGGCTAACGCACTATAGATGTAGTTGCTAAAATCAGCCCAAGCTACATATTAAAGATAATTACGCTTTTTTCACACCTAACAACGTTAACATTTCTTCTCGCAAAATCACTTCTTTTTCCTGCAGCAAGTCAGCCAGTTTATCCAGATCGCTACGGCTAGCTGTCAATATGTCTTCAGCCCGTTGTTGCGCTTCTTCAATGAGCAGTTTGATTTCCGCATCGACAAGCCGGGAAGTCTCTTCGCTATAGTTACGCTGTTCAGAAAACTCGGAGCCTAGAAATTGCAATTGTTGACGATGCCCGTAGATCAAGGGCCCCAGTTTTTTACTCATCCCCAGATAACAAACCATATTACGAGCAATTTCACTGGCTTTTTCCAGATCGTTCTGTGCACCTGTAGAAACACTGCCCAAGGCCAGTTGTTCCGCGCCCCGTCCAGCCAACAAAATAGCCAATTGGTCTTTTAACTCCAATTCGGTAGACAGATATTTTTCTTCCACCGGCAATTGCAAAGTAAAACCCAAAGCCGAAACACCACGCGGAATAATAGAAATTTTATGCACTGGCTGTCCACAAGGCACTGTCTCCGCCACTAAGGCATGGCCTGCTTCATGATAGGCAACCCGACGCTTTTCTTCCGGCCCCAGAATGCGATTTTTCTTTTCAGGCCCAGCCATCACTCTATCTATCGCCGCTTCAAAATCGGCCATATTGACGGTATCACGACCGCCACGCGCGGCCAAAATAGCCGCCTCATTAGCAATGTTTGACAAATCGGCGCCGACAAATCCCGGCGTCCGTTTGGCGACAGTGGCTAAATCAATATCCTTATCCAATTGCATGGTTTTACAATGCAATTTTAGAATAGCAATACGATCAATTAAATCCGGTTTATCAACCACGATTTGCCGATCAAAACGCCCGGCCCGCAGCAAGGCTTTGTCCAGAATTTCCGGTCTATTGGTAGCCGCCATCACCACCACGCCGGAGGTGGGATCAAAACCATCCATCTCGGTTAACAACTGATTGAGGGTTTGCTCGCGCTCATCATTACCGCCCATAGACGCCAGCCCACCCCTCGCCCTGCCAATAGCATCCAGCTCATCAATAAAGATAATGCAAGGGGCTTTTTGCCGCGCTTGCTCAAACAAATCTCTAACCCTGGCCGCCCCCACACCCACAAATAGCTCAATAAATTCCGATGCGCTGATATTGAAAAACGGCACCCCGGCTTCACCGGAAACCGCACGGGCCAACAAGGTTTTGCCGGTACCTGGCGCACCTACCAACAACACGCCTTTCGGCATCCGCCCACCCAGTTTTTGCAATTTTTCAGGCGAAATCAAAAAATCTATGGTCTCTTTTAATTCCTGTTTAGCGCTTTCGGCGCCGGCGACATCGTCAAAAGTATTTTTGGCAGTTTCCTGCTTGATCCGCACTTTATTACCCAGATTAAGAAACGATCGCCCTGGCCCACCAGTCATGCGCGGCAACAACCACATCCAGATAGCCGCAAAAAACGCCAGCGGCAGAATCCAGTTAAAAATAAAATTGTTAAACCAGTTTTCACCGCTCCTGACCACATATTCGACCTGGTGCTCTTGTAAGTTTTTGACCAAGCCTTGATCCCATAAAGGCACGGTATAAAAGTGCTTGCCGATTTTTTTATCTTCGGTCTTTAGACTACCGTTAATAAAACGTTGGGTAACCACAGCCTTATCAATTTTGTTATCATTGACCAAGCTGACAAACTGGCTGTAGGGGATTTCTACACCCTGCATATTTTCGCCGCTCGAAAACAGCGACAACACAAAAATACCCACCAGAAAATACAGCCAAAATCGGGAAGATTTATTCTCCGATTTATCTTCGTCTTTTTTATCGTTAGACACCGGTTTAAAAAATGACTGTAAGGTAGCTTCCAGCCAGCGCCAAGCGATACCCAGCCAATCCAACACCGTTTTATAAATTTCTGTCAATTTCTGCTTGTCTATCGTCATGACGCTGCTCCCAATGGGAAAATGTTAAACCATTTGTAATAAACAACCTGCATTGCCGAACAAGTTTGTCGGCTTAACCCAACAACGCCAGTTGCCGATAAGCACCACTATAATAAAGTAAGGGGTCACCTTGACGGCAAATCACTTTTTGCACCTCGCCAATCACAATCCAGTGAGTACCGGCCTGTAATTGTTGCACCAGCTTACATTCTAAGCTCACCAAGGCCTGAGTCAGTAATGGCGCGCCATTTTCACCTGCCAGCCAATCGACTTGCGCAAAACGTTGCTCCTGGCTATCGCCACCGGCAAAGCCATTAGAAACTGCTTGCTGCTCAGCCGTCAAAATATTGACCGCAAATAATTGCTCGGCCAATACCGCTGCTCCAGTTTCGGTAGACTGGTTCAGGCAAACCAAAATTTGCGGCGGATCAACTGAAACACTGCTGAAGGAAGTTGCCGTCATGCCTTTTGGGCCTTGCTCGGATTGTACGGTAACGACCGTTACCCCGCTGGCCCATAATTTAAGGGCGTTTTTAAACTCACTGGCTGCTACACTCATTTTTAGTCCTTAAGTTATAAAAAATACGGCAACTATTCGGCGTAAATAGAAAGCCTGCATAGCATGTGCTTCACGCTATCCAGCATCTATAACATTTTATCCACAGCGATTGATTCTATGACTTCACTAAGCCCGTTAGACCACCTTGCCGGGAATTGGGCTTTGATTGGCGCCGCCCGTTGGTTGGCACATCCCACCTTGTTAATGCACCCTGCCTACCGTTACCCAAAATATCAAGTTTATTCTGACAGTATGCCTTTTAATCAGCCGCTGATCAATTTTTTGGCCGCATATGCGGAAACAGCAGCACATCCCGAATGCTGGGAGAGTTGGTAAACAACATCACCAAGCGGTCTATGCCTATCCCCTCGCCGGCCGTCGGCGGCATACCGTGTTCCAGCGCAGTAATATAATCAGCATCAAAATGCATGGCTTCGTTATCACCGGCATCTTTTTCCGCCACCTGATTCAGGAAACGTTCCGCTTGATCTTCAGCATCATTTAACTCGGTAAAGCCATTGGCAATTTCCCGGCCGCCGACAAAAAACTCAAAGCGGTCAGTCACATGCGGATCAACATCATTACGACGCGCCAGCGGCGATACTTCCACCGGATAAGCGGTGATAAAGGTTGGGTTCATCAACCGACTTTCAACGGTTTTTTCAAAGATTTCGATCTGGATTTTCCCTAAACCATAGCTATCCTTAACCGGAATACCCAGCTTACCGGCCAGCGCAACTGCCGCTTCCCGGCTGTGCAAATCGGTCGGCGTCACGTCTGGATTAAAATGCAGAATGGATTCTACCACCGTCATTCGCGCAAACGGTTTGCCAAAGTCGTATTGCTCGCCTTGATACTCAATGGTGGTTTGGCCGATAATTTCTTCAGCAATGCCTTTCAGCATCGCTTCGGTCAAATCCATCAAATCGCCGTATTCGGCATAAGCTTGATAGAACTCCAGCATGGTAAATTCTGGATTATGCCGAGTAGACAAGCCTTCGTTACGGAAATTCCGATTAATCTCGAAAACGCGTTCAAAGCCGCCGACAACCAAACGCTTTAGATATAATTCCGGGGCAATCCGTAGATATAGCTCCATATCCAGCGCGTTGTGGTAGGTGGTAAACGGCCGGGCAGTGGCACCGCCGGGAATGACTTGCATCATCGGCGTTTCGACTTCCAGAAAGTCTCGCTCGATTAAAAACTGACGGATATAAGCGACGATTTTGGAGCGCAATAAGAAGGTGTTACGGGTCTCCTGGCTCATGATCAAATCTAAATAACGCTGCCGGTATTTAATTTCCTGATCGGCAATGCCGTGAAATTTTTCCGGCAATGGTCGTAGCGCCTTGGTTAATAAGCGAATCACATCCAGCCGGATGCTGAGTTCGCCCACCTTGGTTTTAAACAACACCCCTTCGGCACCCAAAATATCGCCGATGTCCCATTTTTTAAATTGCTCGTTGTAAACGCCTTCCGGCAGATTGTCGCGGCTGACATAGACCTGAATCTGCCCGGACATATCCTGCAAATGGCAAAAGCTGGCCTTGCCCATAATCCGCCGGGTCATCATCCGTCCGCCGATTTTTACCCGAATGGGTGTTTCCAGCAGTTGTTCTTCGCTTAAATCACCGTAGTCGACCAGCAATTGCGCCGCCAGTGAATCGCGGCGGAAATCGGTCGGAAAAGCGATGGATTCTTCGCGCAAGCTGGTTAGTTTTTCGCGGCGTTGTCTGATTTGTTCTTGTTCGTCTTGTTCTATTTCTGACATGGTTTTGGCTAAAATTAAGGGATTTTTTAAATTTTGGGTATTGTACGAGCTAGTTGGGCAAATGGTTTGCACAATTGTTAAGCAATTGCCATAAATCGTCTGACGCCACTGACAAAACAATTAAAACTATGTGAATAATTTTGCGCTATCGTCATGTTTACGGCAATCTTTTTGGCGCCACTGACTTTACGATAGCCTTTCACTAGTTTTGCCGGCTCTTCTGAGGCATTGGCTAACTGATCGGGTGTTTTATACTTTCTATTTTTTTGTTGTTCGGCCAACTTTTTAATATTAAACGCTTTTTCAACAGCTGCTAAATCACCCAAAAACCAGGACTCCAATTCATGACAGGCTATACGCACCAAAGTGTCACTATGTCCAGCTTGCTCACATAGATTAAGTAAGCGTTTTTTGAGTTCCAGACAATCGGCATGATCTTTATCAAGAACAATTACAAAATAACTGCCTGGGGTTTGCCAAGCCCGCAATTTGCGCGGTATTGATTTTTCCAAGTCTTGTTTGCCTTCATGAGGAATACAGAGAAAGCCAATGTCTTCAGGTAAAATTTGCGGCAATAAAACATCCAGCAACACCTTCATGGACTCCTCTTCCAGCAAAAAAAATCAATTGTTTCATTGCCGATTAAGCCCATCAATTAAACCCTGTTTCCATAAAGCCCCCGGTAAATCCCCCTCTTCGATTAAATTAACCAACAACTGGCTATCACTAGCTCGTTGAATACTGGTAATGCCATTCTTTTTTGACAAGCAAAAAATCTCATTGAGCTTAATATGATTCAACACATCCGGTGAATGGGTGGAAATCATCACCTGCCCACCTTTGTCGGCATAATCCCTAAACTCTTCGACTAAACCAGCAAAAAGATTGGGATATAATTGATTTTCGGGTTCTTCCACGCACAATAACGGATGCGGCTCAGGATCGTGTAACAGTAATAAATAGGCAAACATTTTAATCGTGCCGTCAGAAACGTAACGGGCAATAAACGGATCTTTGAATGAACCATCCTGAAATTTTAATAGTATCCGCCCATCCAAAGTATCTGTGGCTTCTACATTGGTCACACCCGGCACTCTCTGCGCCATTTTCAGCAAAATGTCATTAAAGACATCACGATGATTTTCGTACATAAACTGGGCAACCAGAGCCATATTTTCGCCGCGCGTTGAAAGATGTTCGCTCCTGGTTGGGTCTGGCATCAGCTATATGAAAATCGGAAACATGCCAACTTTCAATTAACTTACGGAAACTATTCGCCGCTTTAAAGCGTTGAAACTGCCCTAAACCTTTTAACGCCAGAATATCCGCTGAATCCACCGTTTGCTCTTCTCTTTCTTCTTTGGATTGTTTATCTTCGTAGCTGCTTTCATTGGTAATCGCCATACCAGTGCCTTTTTTGAAATCCAGAAAATGCCAGGATTTCCCCTTGGCACCACGTCTATATTTTAGGACTTCACGCTGCACAACCGGGTGCTTATTCTCCAGCTCAATAATTAAGGAATACGTCACTAAAGGGCTATTAGCCCCTTGCTCGTGTTCGCGGAATTTAATTTCAATTTCTATCGGCCCGGTTTCCCCGCGCGTCACCACTTCTTTAAAGCCACCGCGTTTTTGCAGCGCGACACGCACATTATCCTGCAAAGCATCCCGTAAAAAACCGAACACATCAAACAAAGTGGTTTTTCCAGTGCCGTTTGCGCCGATAAAAACAGAAATCGCTGGGAGATTAGTTAATTTAATCTCTTTAAAAGCTTTAAAATTTTTAACCTGCAAGGCTTCTATTTTCATAGCGTGAGTTTAAATTAGCATAATCAATCGGTTAACTAAAAATATACACAGCATCACAGCCATCTTTATCCTCAAAGTCTATTTTGAAACAAAAACTTGCTGTCAAATCCGTTAATTTAATTTCAACATTTTTACACTTGGCGCAAACATCATCTTCGCTTATCCGTACAATATTCTTGTCGTCTGGCTCAATATGCAAGGATTTAGCAATTACTTTGCGAAAAGCATCGGGTAAAGTTAGACTCAATCACTTGCCTCCTGACTATCCTGCATGGCGTAATAAATTTCATTTGACGATTTATTCAACTCATTGATCACCTTATCAAAGGTTTCAACAATAATACCTTCATCATCTATTTTCATCTTGGTAATGGTATTGTTATCAAACAAATACGCCGAAACACACTCAGCATCTAATAGTTCATCATTGCTGTTGTCATCCACCGCATACTGACCTTTTACAACAGTATCCTGTAATTGTTTGGCAAGGCTGACAAACAGCAGACAAGCCGGGCTTTAGGCGCCACGGTGTCTGGCAGAGGTTTGTGCGGCATGGATGCCGCGCAAAGCCTACAGGGATGTATTCACGGCGACCTCTGCCAGACACCGCGGCGCCTAAAGCCCAAGGGTAGCTGACCCACATGAAACAAAAATCAGTCGCAAAGAAAAATACTATCTGCTACCCGACGGGTTACGATGCGCGGAAAGCTGGTCAACAACCGAAGATGTTGGGGATGCGCGTCTAACCCGCCCTACGGTGTTTACAGACCGCTCTTTAAGCTGGCTTCAATAAACTGATCCAACGCTCCATCCAATACCGCTTGAGTATTACCGGTTTCCACATTAGTGCGTAAATCTTTGATGCGGGATTGATCCAATACATAGGAACGAATCTGGCTGCCCCAGCCGATGTCGGATTTGGAGTCTTCCACCGCTTGCTGGCTTTCGTTGCGTTTCAGCATTTCCAATTCGTACAGCTTGGCTTTTAACTGCTTCATCGCCGTGTCTTTATTTTTATGCTGGGATCGGTCGCTTTGACACTGCACAACAGTGTTGGTTGGATTATGGGTAATCCTCACCGCCGATTCGGTACGGTTAACGTGCTGACCACCGGCACCACTGGCCCGGTAAACATCTATCCGCAAATCAGCGGGATTAATGTCGATCTCGATGTCGTCATCAATTTCCGGCGACACAAACACCGAAGCAAATGAGGTATGTCGGCGGTTGCCGGAATCAAATGGCGATTTGCGCACCAGCCTGTGTACGCCGGTCTCAGTCCGCAGCCAACCAAACGCATACGGGCCTTCAAATTTGATGGTAGCGCTTTTAATACCGGCCACATCGCCCGGCGATTCTTCAATCAATTCAGTTTTAAAACCTTTAGCCTCACCCCAGCGCAAATACATCCGCTCGATAATCGAAGCCCAATCCTGAGCCTCAGTACCACCGGAACCGGATTGAATATCCAAAAAGGCATTATTGGCATCCATTTCCCCGGAGAACATCCGCTGAAACTCCAGCCCAGCCACTTGTTTTTCAAACTGTTCCAGGTCGGCGGCGACAGTCGCCACGGTGTCCTCATCGTCTTCTTCCACGGCCAGCTGCAGCAATTCTTCGGCATCAGTCAAGCCCTGCTCCAATGCCAAAATCGTGTTGACGATTTCTTCCAGCATACTGCGTTCCTTGCCCATGGCTTGAGCCTGCTCCGGTTTGTTCCAGATAGCCGGGTCTTCCAGCTCGCGCAGCACTTCCACCAGTCTTTCGCTTTTAGTATCGAAATCCAGATAGGTTTTCAAGCCGGCGCCCCGTTCGCGCAAATCGGCTATCTTGTATTTTATCGGGTTAATCTCTAGCATAAACCTTTACCCAGCACCAAACCGGACACACCGGAAACAAAAGTCTACAATTATAAACGATTATGCTGCCGCATTCGCCCGGTAGTTTTTTAAAGACCAAAAAACTAAACCAAGCCCCGCCAGTAAGAAAGGAACGCTCAATAATTGCCCGGTAGTGAACGGCAACCCGGTGGAATACATCGCTTGCTCGGTTTTAAAAAATTCCAGCAGAATACGCACCAAAAATACTAGAGTAATGACCAAACCGGTTAGTAAACCTTTAATCGGTTTATCATAGGTTTTTTTATAAACCTGCAACAAAATGAAAAAAATCAGCGCATAACAAATCGCTTCGTACAATTGCACCGGGTGTCTCGGAAAGTTATCAATCCTGGCAAACACCACCCCCCAAGGCCCATTGGTGACCGTACCCAAAATTTCCGAATTAAAAAAATTGCCGATGCGGATAAAACAACCGCTCATGGTACAAGGGAAAGCAATTCTATCCAGTAACCACAAATAAGAATCGTCCGTACCGCGCTTATAAAAATACATCGCCAGGAAAATACCCACGATGCCGCCGTGGCTGGCTAAGCCACCCTCCCAAATCGCCAGAATTTTAACCGGATGAGCCAGATAATAAGCCGGATCGTAAATCAGGGTATGCGCCAATCTGGCACCGACCACAATGCCGATCGCCATATACCACAACATGCGATCCAGCTCTTCGACATTTTTGCCTTCACGCTGATAAATCCATTGCATCATGTTGTAAGAAAACACAAAGGCCAAAGCAAAAAATGCGCCGTACCAACGGATTTTTAAAAAACCCAGCTCGAATAAAACAGGATTTGGATCCCAGATCAGATGTTCCATAAATTTTAGGGGCTATAAGGCAGTAAGTTTTAAATTCTGAAATAGGCAGCTATTCAGCACAGTTTCATCAAAACAGCTTGCTACGGATGGCAGAGATTAAATCATCATGTGCCAACCAACGGGCGGCGCATCGTTCCTCACGAGGCTAGCATCAACAACGCACACACTTTGTGCAAGGCAATTGTTTTTAAACCAGCTTGGCGACAGCAGGTGTGCATATCCTACCTTTTATGTAATCATTAATAGCGACGAAAAATATTACTTCGCAGTATCAGCAATTTCTACCATGCCGTTCACCACCCGCACCGGGTAACTGGCCAGATTTTCATAGGCAGGTGCGCATTTCACCTCGCCGGTTTTTACGCAAAACCTTGCGCCATGCCTAGGGCAGACAATCTCATCGCCTTGCAGTTCACCACTGGCAATTTCGCCGCCATCATGAGTACAGACATCGGCAATCGCATAAAATTGACCGGCAATATTAAAAACCGCCACTTCTTCGCCAGCCACATCTATCAGCAGATGTTCGCCGTCCGCTAAAGCCTCAGCTTTTGTTATTTTTAACCAACTCATAGCAACACCCTATTTTAAATAGACATCATAGCGCAACAACTTGCCTTGATAGGTTTCGGCAGGCTTGCCGGCCATAGGTTCGGCATAATCCGGCATCTTGACCGCCAAACGCTTGCCGGTTGCTTGCCAGGCTGCGGCAAATAAATCTGCGCTATCCTCATCATCGCCTAATATATCTCGTAACACCAGCATGGATTTTTTCGGCAATGCCGATTTTTTGCGTTTCGGCGGAAACATTGGGTCCAGATAAATGCAATCCGGCGGTTGCGGCAAGTGGGCCAATAATGCTATCGCGTTGCCGACCAGTAAGTTAGGCGGCTGTAACTGGCGGTTTTGCATCCAGTCTTTTTGCGCCAGCCGATTAAACCCGTCTTCTATCAAGGCCGCCATCACCGGTGAACGCTCTATGCATTGCAGCTCATAGCCCATCCGAAAAATCGCCAGACTGTCTTGCGCCCAGCCGGTAGTGGCGTCTATCACTGTTCTGGATTTTTTACCGATAGCAAAGGCCAGCAGATCTTTCTTGGGAGCCGGATAAGAATGCTGTTCGCCGGGACGCGGCTCAATCTCCACCATCAGCCCGCCTTTTTTTAAAGTCTGTTTATCCAACAGCTTTAAACAATCGTCACGATAACACAGAAAAAAGCCCGGCTCAGGCGTAGTCGGCAGATTCTGCCAGTCCAGCAGCGGCACCGCCAAGCGCTCTGCCAAAGCCTGACTGGCAGGCAATACCGATAAATCGCGGCAAATAACCGCCAAACCAGTCGGCAACACCTATTATTCCGTAGAAATGGATTGCGCTTGATTTTTAAGCGCCGCGTCCAGGGTATGCCAAGCCAGCGTGGCACATTTTACCCGCGCCGGGTATTCGCGCACACCGGCCAGCACTGCCAATTTACCAATGGCCTCCAATTTAACTTGATCGGATTGACCGGTGGTGATTTCGTGAAATTGCTTGAACAATTGCTCGGCTTCCGCTTCGGTTTTACCTTTAATGATTTCAGTCATTAAAGATACTGAAGCGGTGGAAATAGCACAACCTGATCCCTGAAAACTGGCATCGCTAATCCGATGATCTTCAATTTTTAAATATAGCGTCAGCCGGTCGCCACATAAAGGATTAAAACCTTCCACCTGCCGATTGGCATCTGCCATGACCCGAAAATTGCGGGGATTGCGGTTATGATCAAATATCACTTCCTGATACAGATCGCGTAAATCGTCAAACATTAGCCAAACACCTCAATTAGGGATTTAATCCCGTGGATCAACACATCAATTTCCTGATGGGTATTGTACATGGCAAATGATGCCCGCGCGGTGGCCGGCACCTGATAAAAATCCATCACCGGCATCGCGCAATGATGTCCGGCGCGGATTGCAATTCCCAAACTGTCCAGCATGGTGCCGATATCATGCGGATGTATTTTATCCAAAGTAAATGACAAAATACTGCCTTTTTCAGCCGCCTGACCAATAATATTAAGACCTTTGATCTGTTGTGCCTGCTCGGTGGCATAAGCCAGCAACTCAGCTTCATAGGAGGCGATAGTGTCGATACCGATTTGATTAATATAATCAATTGCCGCACCCAAGCCGATAAATTCTGCAATCGCCGGGGTGCCTGCTTCAAATTTATACGGCAAGCCGGCATATTCGGTTGCAGCAAACGTGACTTTGCGTATCATATCGCCACCACCTTGATACGGCGGCATGGCTTCCAGCAAAGCTTGTTTACCGTACAATATCCCCACCCCGGAAGGGCCATACAGTTTATGCCCGGAAAACACATAAAAATCGCAATCCAAAGCCTGCACATCCACTTTAAGATGGGGAATAGCCTGAGCGCCATCCAGCAAAACCGGGATGTTTTTCGCATGTGCAGCCGTAACTATCTCCGCCACCGGATTAATGGAACCCAAGGCATTAGACATATGGGTAATGGCGACCAGCTTGGTTTTATCCGTGAGTAAAGCCTTAAATTCATCCAATAATAATTCACCGCGTAGATTCATAGGCGCGACTTTTAACACCGCACCAATCTGCTCGCACAACATTTGCCACGGCACTATATTGGCGTGATGCTCCATCGCGCTGATCAATATTTCATCGCCGACCTGTAATTGCGATCTGCCAAAACTTTGCGCCACCAAATTAATGGCTTCGGTGGCGCCACGTACCAAAATGATTTCTTTATGACTCGCGGCATTGATAAAGCCTCTGACTTTTTCCCGCGCGGTTTCAAAGCAATCCGTTGCTTTCATGCTTAACGTATGTACGCCGCGATGAATATTGGCATACTCATGGCTATAGACGTGCACCAGACTGTCTATCACCGCTTGCGGTTTTTGACAGCTGGCGGCATTATCCAGATAAACTAGGGGTTTATTACGGATTTTTTCGCGAAGAATCGGAAAGTCGGCACGAATTTGTTCGATAGGATAGCTTGTCATATTTTAAAAACTTAAGTTTATTGATTTTGTTTTTCCAGCTAAGTAGTAGTTCGCCAAACTTACATAGTTCCGTGTATTTTATAAGCTAATCGCCGGAAAACGCACCAACAACTCTTTTAACAGCATGGCTTGCAACTCGGCGTTCTCCACTTTATCCACCATCTCGTTGGCAAAGGCAAAGGTCAGAATATTTCTGGCGCTGGCCTCATCCAAGCCACGCGACTGCAGATAAAACACCGATTTTTCCTCCAGCTGCCCGACGCTAACACCATGCGAACATTTAACATCGTCGGCATAAATCTCCAATTGCGGCTTGGTATCCACTTCCGCGTCTGCCGACAGCAACAGATTGCGATTATTCATTTGCGAATCGGTTTGCTGAGCATCTTCGGCGACAATCACCCGCCCCTGAAACACGCCGCGGGCACGTTGATCCAGCACACCTTTATAATACTCGCGGCTGATGCCCTGCGGCTTTAAATGCTCAATCCGGGTATGATTATCCAAATGCTGGCGCTGACAGCCCAAGTACAAACCTTGCAAAGTACATTCGGCGGCAAAATTCAAAGCAGCGTGTATATCACTACGCGCCAACGCCGCTCCTAGAGCAAAGTTATGATGAATAAACCGGCTATGGGCGTTCTGTTTTAGATAACATCCACCAAAATGCACCGCCTGCTCTGCTTCCAGCTGCACTTTATGCAGCGTTAAGGCCGCGTTGCCGCGTAAAAAAACTTCATTGATGGCTGCAGTAAAATAACGTTCAGTACTGCCGATAAAGGTTTCTACAATCTCTACGGTGGCATTGTCATGCAATAGCCATAGCTGACGAGTCGCCGCCAAGGCATCCGGCTCGGTAACCACATGGATAATTTGCAAGGGCTTAGGGCTTTGATAATCAGCGGCAAGCTCCAGCCAGACACCATCGCCAAACCAGGCACTATTAAACGCCACCAGACTATGCTCATCGTTGCCGACCGCCTGCCCCAATAAGTCCTGTACCGCAGTCGGATTTTGCTGCAACACCTGCCGTAAACTCTGTACTTTAACCGCCTCCGGCAAACCTGCCAGTCGCGATAAATCTGCTGAAAACCGGCCATTGACCAGCACCACGCTCCAGGCATCCTGCAAGCGATAGCTTTCCAGCCAAGCCGCATCCACCACCTGGCTGGCTGTGGGGATAAAATGGTTTTTTTGTAATGCCGACAGATTGGTATAACGCCATTCTTCATCACGCAAATGAGGAAAACCATGCTCGGCAAATGCCGTAAGCCCGGCCTGCCGATAGGCTTGCAGCCAAGGAGTGTCCAGCCCCGGCAATGTTGCCGCCAGCGCCGGATAAGCTTCAGTATATTTAGCAGAAGATTGTTCGCTAACCATCACGCCGCCTGCCCTTCCAACCAGCTATAACCTTTTTCTTCCAGTTCCAGCGCTAATTCCGGGCCACCGGATTTCACCATCCGCCCATCGGCCAGCACATGCACCACATCCGGCTTAATATAATCCAGCAAACGTTGATAATGGGTAATCATCAAAAACGAACGCTCAGCAGAACGCAAGGAGTTAACCCCTTCCGAGACTATACGCAACGCATCAATATCCAGCCCGGAATCAGTTTCATCCAGGATGCACAACTTGGGTTCCAAAATGGCTGCCTGCAATATTTCGTTGCGTTTTTTCTCGCCGCCGGAAAAACCTTCATTCACCGCTCGGTACAAAAACTTCTCATCCATCTGCAACAGCTTTACTTTGCCTTTTACCAGCGTCAAAAAGTCCATCGCATCCACTTCCGGTAAGCCCTTATGGTTACGGATGGCGTTCAAGGCGGCTTTTAACAGATAAATATTACTGACGCCGGGAATTTCCACCGGATATTGAAACGCCAGAAACACCCCTTCCCGCGCCCGAATTTCCGGGGCCATCGCCAGTAAATCCTGGCCATAATAACTAACGCTGCCCTCGGTGACGGTATAACCGGCTTTGCCGGACAACACATGCGACAAGGTACTTTTACCGGCACCGTTAGGCCCCATGATGGCATGAACTTCACCGGGCTTGATGTCTAAACTCAAACCCTTGAGTATGGGTTTGTCGCCGACGTTAACGTGTAGATTTTTAATACTGAGCATTTTTTTACCTAATTTAAAAAGTTCGAACCGGTCGCCATTATCCAACCGCCCCTTCCAGACTAATTCCCAATAAAGCTTGAGCTTCCACTGCAAACTCCATCGGCAGTTCGCGGAACACTTCCTTGCAAAAGCCGTTGACTATCATCGATACCGCATCTTCGGCTGATAAACCGCGCTGCTGACAAAAAAACAATTGCTCTTCGCTGATTTTGGAGGTAGTGGCCTCGTGTTCCACTTGCGCGGAAGGCTGCTTCACTTCCACATAAGGAAAGGTATGCGCCCCACATTTATCGCCAACCAGCAAAGAATCGCACTGGGTATGATTGCGGGCATTCAGCGCCGACTTGGCTATTTTGACTAAACCACGATAAGTGTTCTGGGCCCGGCCGGCGGAAATGCCCTTAGAAACTATAGTGCTGCGAGTATTTTTGCCGATGTGTATCATCTTGGTGCCGGTATCTGCTTGTTGCAGATTATTGGTTAAGGCCACCGAATAAAATTCACCGACTGAATCATCCCCCAATAATACGCAACTGGGATACTTCCAGGTAATCGCCGAACCGGTTTCCACCTGCGTCCATGACACCTTGGCTTTACGGCCCCGACATTCGGCACGCTTAGTGACAAAATTATAAATACCGCCTATGCCGTCTTTGTCGCCCGGATACCAGTTCTGCACCGTAGAATATTTAATGGTGGCGTTTTCCAGCGCCACCAGCTCCACTACTGCGGCATGTAACTGATTTTCATCACGCATCGGCGCAGTGCAGCCTTCTAAATACGATACGTGCGAACCTTCGTCGGCAATAATCAAAGTCCGCTCAAACTGGCCGGTATTGGCGGCATTAATCCGAAAATAGGTGGACAACTCCATCGGGCAACGCACCCCTTTAGGGATATAAACAAAAGAGCCATCGGTAAACACCGCTGAATTCAGCGCTGCAAAAAAATTATCGCCCGGCGGCACCACAGTACCCAGATATTGCTGCACCAATTCCGGGTATTCAACCAATGCTTCGGACATTGGACAAAAAATCACCCCGGCTTCTTTTAGTTTGGCTTTAAAGGTGGTCGCCACCGACACACTATCGAATACGGCATCCACGGCAATACCGGCCAAGCGCTCTTGCTCATCCAGCGGGATACCCAATTTTTTATAGGTATCCAGCAATTGCGGATCAACTTCATCCAGACTCTTCGGGCCGGCTTTTTTGGATTTGGGGGCGGAGTAATAACTAATCGATTGATAATCAATTGCCGCCACTTTTAATTGTGCCCAATCCGGCGGCGTCATTGTCTGCCAATGTCTAAAGGCTTTTAAGCGATATTCCAACATAAAGGCCGGTTCGTTTTTGATCTGCGACAAGCGCCGTATCACCGTTTCATCCAGGCCCGGCACAAAGGTATCGGCCTCCAGGTCGGTAACAAAGCCTTGCTTATAGCCTTGGCTAATTAAATTTTCGATTTCTTGTACACTGGTTGACATGATAAGCCCAAACGCAATTAACGGAATAAACGACTGACGGGGATAGTGACTTCTTGCGGGGCTTTGCTCGGTAAGATCAGATCCGCCAAGGTCACAGACTCCAAAGCCTGAGAAATTTTTTGGTTGATGAGGTGCCAGTTCCCCTGGATACGGCAGCCGGCCGCCTGATCGCAACCTTTATGGGAAACGCTGCACTCGGTTAAGGCTATCGGGCCCTCCAAGGCGCTGATCACACTGGCGACGGTAATCCTATCCGGTGCTTTAGCTAAGGTATAACCGCCTTTTGCGCCGCGCGTAGAAGACAAAACCTGTGCTTTAACCAAAATTTTTAAGATCTTGCTGGCAGTAGGCTGAGCAATCCCGGTGGCCTCGGCAATTTCCCAAGCGCCATGCACCCGAGTAGTTTCTTTAGCCATATGGCTTAAGATCACCGTGGCATAATCGGTCAATTTACTCAGTCTTAACATCGCACCCCTCAACAATGGGTACTATTCTAGTCCTATTTAAATTCCGAGTAAATAGCTTGGTTATTATTTTTTCTTGATGCCTCCTCTGCCGGCAACATCTCTGGGAGCGTTGAGCCCCAGTTCGGCACAAGACCTTAACGCATAGGGATGTTGAAAATCGAAGCGACAAGCCCTTGCCCAGTCCAGCCAACGCCGGCAGTAAAAGCCGGCGTCAGCAGCCCGGCCTTTACTGCCGTGCTATTTGAAAAACCAACAGCCTATTATTGGCGGGCATCGCATGATCAGCCAACAGCTGAAGGCCGATACGCTCAGCTAACTCGCCGATGCGTTCAAAATCTCGAATACCGCTTTGCGGGTTACGCGACTTAAGCCATCGATCAAAACGCGCATTGCTGTCACTGGTAAAGTACCCCCGGTAATTGAAGGGGCCGTACAGGCACAGCAAGGCATTCGGATTAAGATAGACCGCCAAGCGCTGAAAAAATATCTCCACTTCCGCCAAGCTCATGATGTGCAGGGTATTGGCGCTGAACAAGGCATCAATTCCCAGACAAGGCCACGTCAAATCATTAACATCCAACGCCAATGGCGGCTTGACGTTGGGTAATCCGGCCTCATCCAGCCAGCACTGAATGCCGGTTAAATTTTCTATTCTGTCTGTCGGCTGCCAGGTAATATGCGGTAATTCGCCGGCAAAAAAACAGGCATGTTGTCCGGTGCCGCTGCCAATCTCCCAGACTGTGGTCGGCAGGGAAAACACCTCGCGAATTATCTGTAAAATAGGCTGTTTATTATTTTCACAGGCTTGTGAAAACGGTTTGTCAGACATCATGGCATTCGGTATCCTATCAAGATTATTAGCATGGTCAGGTATGCTCCGTGGATGTAAAAATCATTACCTGTTTGGCCGAGATCGACCCGGCGGGCTGGAATGCGCTGACTGGCGTTGGTTATCCTTTTTTACGCCATGAATTTTTATCCGCTTTAGAAGACAGTGGCGCGGTATCCGGGCAAACCGGCTGGCAACCCAGACATATCGTGATCACAAAAGGCAATCAACTGCTGGCCTTGATGCCAATGTATCTTAAATCCCATTCCTGGGGTGAATATGTCTTCGATCAGTCCTGGGCGGAGGCCTATCAGGCACATGGTCTAGCTTATTATCCCAAATTGCTCACCTCAATACCTTACACACCCTGCCAGGGTGCACGGCTGGTCATCAGCAAAACAGCCGACTCGGCTGAAATTATAGGGTTAGTATTAAAATTTATCCATCGACAAGCTGAAGCACAAGCGGCTTCTTCATGGCATTGTCTGTTTCCAGATACGCTGTTAAAGAACAGCTTGCATAGCGCCGGCCTGATCATTAGGGAAGATATTCAGTTTCAATGGTTTAATCGCAACTATGCAACTTTTGACGATTTTCTGCAAACCCTTACCGCCAGCAAACGAAAAATGATCAAACGCGAACGACGGAAAGTCGATGAGCAAGGCATAGCGTTGCTGCGCCTGGAAGGCAGTGCCATCCATGACTGGCATTGGCAGGCATTTTATCGATTTTACGCGCTGACCTACTTAAAACGTCGCTCCCAGCCTTATTTAAATCTAACTTTTTTTCTGCAGTTGGCCGAGACCATGCCGGAACAACTGCAATTGATTATAGCTATCAAGGAGCAAACACCGGTAGCCGCATCCTTATTTTTTATCGGAACCGACACCCTGTATGGACGCTATTGGGGGTGTGCGGAAGATTATGACGCTTTGCATTTTGAAACCTGCTATTACCAAGGCATAGACTATTGTATTCAACAGGGTCTGCGGCGTTTCGACGCCGGTGCGCAAGGCGAACATAAAATCACCAGAGGCTTTGAACCGGTCACCACCTGTTCAGCGCATTGGATTAAGGATGGCCGGTTTGCTCAGGCTATAGGCGATTTCGTCCAGCGAGAAAGTAACCATGTAGAGCGCTACAAATCCAGTGCTACCAGCAATTTGCCTTTTAGGAATGACCGGCCATGCCCTATCAAGTGAACGAATACCGGTTCGCCGAAAACAGCTATCCTAACTCAAGCGCCAACCCCAAGCACTGGCCACGGCGCTTGGTTTATTTCCTCTCACTCTTTCTTCCACTGTTATTAGTCACTGAAGTTTATATCTTCTCGCAACCGGCTGTGTATGTCAGCAGCGCCATTATTTTAGCCACGCCCGGCCGCGATACCACATCCATCACTAAAGAGCTAAGCCAACAACATATCAGTATTCAAAAAGCACTGCTGCTGGGACCTGACATCCTGAAAAAAACCATAGAAACCGTACCAACAGCCCATGACCCAGCCTCAATCACCTTGGCAGCAGAACAAATAGCCGATACCAATCTGTTAAAACTGAGCGCCACCGGCCATGAACCGCAAGCATTGCAAAATAGTCTGGAGGCCTGGATTAAGGTGTACCAAGAAGCCAGATCCGACTATGCAACTGAAATCAGCAAAAACATCAGCGGCAGCATTAACCAGCAACTCAGCGCGATTGATCAACAAATCAAGCACAAACGCCAAGAAATAGCAGAGTTTAGAAAAACCAATGATATTGCCGACCTGGAAAGCAATGAAAATGAAAACCAATCCCGCCTAAATGGTTTAATTGCCGCGCTTAACCAAGCGCTCAGTCAAGCAGCGGCTGCCAAGGCTGAATTGGATGCGATGCGCAATGACATTGCCGCCGGCAAAATAGCGCCGCCGGAAGACAACTCAATAGCCATGAGTGTACTGATGGAGCAGGCAGCCAGACTCAGCACAAAACTGGCGGACTTGCACGGGCAATATACCGATAATTACATCCAGCTGAATCCTGCTTTGCGGGCAATTCCTGAACAATTGAGCAAATTGGAAGCGCAAATCGCCGCCAAAAACACCGCTAATGCCGCACTGCTGCTGCAGCAAATCAACAACCAGTATATGGTTGCTCATCAATCCGTATTAGATCTACAACAACAGCTGGCCGTGCAAAAAAACCTGATTGCCGACCACAGTAGCCAATTCAGCGCTTATCAAGCTTTACAGCAAGCCTTATCATCACTGGAAAGCCAACAATCCGAAAGTAAGCAACGCTTAATCGATACGGAAATTCAGCACCAACAGAAATACCCTCCGGTAGAGATCATCAGCACCGCTAACTTGCCCGACCAAGCTATCAGCCCAAATTATTGGCAACAAGCGGCCCTTGGCTTCGCGGCCTGTCTCAGCACCGGATTGTTGTTTGTCTGGATCATTGGCTACTTGTGCCAAGAAAACAAGCAAAACCCGATGATCAAAAACTCAGGCAGTTATCTCTATCAGGAAAGCTTTCCGGCGATTACAGAGTTTAGCATTCGACCAACCCTTAGCTTTAACGCCGCCAAAGTTCTGACAAATGACCGCCAACCCCGAGAATTAACGGCTGACGAAATAAATATGCTTTATCAGCATGGCGACCAGCAAACCAAACAAATAATCGCCTTGTTATTAAATGGTTTATCGATCACTGAAATATTAAGCCTGACAGCCGAAAACTTTGATTCCGGGCAAAAACTTATCGAAATCCCGCTGTCTGCCAGAAAAACAGCAATGAATGCTACCCTGCTGGCGCTATTGGCCGCTAATCCTTGGGAGACTATAGCCTGGAGCGAACCGGAAATAGACGCCCAACTCAATTGCGCCGCCATTGATAACGGCCTGACTAACCCAGAACACATCAATGCCCAAACCATTAGCTTCAGTTATCGTTTATTCCTGATACGCCAAGGCATAAAATTTAGCGACTTACCTAAAATCATCGGTTCAATCAGCCCAATCGAACTGGCAGCTATGGGTAAATACGCTCCAAACAACGCCAGCTTGCCGCTGGCGCAAGTTAATCTGGATTTATTGAACCCAGAATAATCAACAACTGCCTCAACTGGCCGGCGTTCCTGCCTCAACCATCACTTTCAATGTTTCGCCGGATTTAAGAGTGGCGCTATTTTTGGGCACCTTATTCCACTTGCGCAAATCGGTCACGTTAATATTAAACTTTTTGGCAATTTCTCCCAAGGTATCACCGGATTTGATGGTGTAGCTAATTTGCTTAAAGCTAGGCGCATTGGACGCAACCGCTATATCACCGGTTTTTTTGATCACGATTTTTTGTCCAGTCCGCAACACCGCTTTTTTAGGCAGTTTATTCCAGTTGATCAGGTCATCCTTATCCACTGCAAAACGCTGTGAAATGTCGCTTAAGGTATCGCCGGACTTGACGCTATACAGCTGCTTTGAAGCTTGCTGCGGTTGACTATGACTACTGGATGAAGCAGAACTGTCAGCATCACTACCGCCTTTTAACGACTGGTAAGAAATAGGGATTAACAGGATATTGCCTTGCGCAATAAAATCACTATCCAGATGGTTGACTTGTTGGATTTCGTCGATAGAGGTATTGTGCTTTTGGGCGATGGATTTCAAGCTTTCATGCTTGCCGACGGTGTGATGCACCCATTTAATTCTTTCATGATGGGGCAATCCGGCCAATTTCGCCTTAAAGGAATCGGCTTTATCCACCGGAATCAACAAGCGATGCGGCCCTTCCGGGTCGGTACTCCAGCGGTTAAATCCGGGATTCAACTTAAAAAAATCGCTGATCGGCGTTTGCGCCATTTCCGCCGCTTTGCCCAGATCTAATTGCGATTTGATATCGACCAATTCAAAATAAGGTTCATTAGGGAATTGCAGCAGATTCAGGTTATACTTTTCCGGGTTGGCAAATATTTTAGCGATGGCCAATAGCCGTGGCACGTAGGCCGAGGTTTCGCCATTTAGATCCAATGACCAAAAATCGGTAGGTAAGCCACGATATAGGTTTCTGTCCATGGCATTTTTGATATTGCCCTTGCCGGCATTGTATGACGCCAACGCTAAAAACCAGTCGTTGTTAAAGGTTTCGCCGAGTTCTTTCAGGAAAGTGGCGGCAGCTTGGGTAGATTCCACCACATCTCTGCGACCGTCATACCATCTGTTCTGTTTTAAACCGTACAGCCGACCGGTAGGGGGTATAAACTGCCAAAGACCGGAAGCTTGTGCAGGCGATTGAGCTTCTGGGCGAAAAGAGCTTTCAATCACGGGCAAAAGAGCCAATTCACCAGGAATGTTTTTCGCCTCAAGTTCATTCAGGATAAAATACAAGTAGGGCTCGGCGCGCTCTTGAATTCGCGACAGATATTCGGGATTGCGCAGATACCAGTTTACTTCCCGGTCAATTCTGGCATTATCAATTTCCGGTAAGGCATAAAGAGACAACATGCGATCCCAAACCGTGGCATGTTCTTTGGCTTCGGATTGTTTTTTATCGGAGTTGCTACGAGTAAATACCGAAAATTTGCTGCTGATGACATCGGCAAGTTGATCTTTAGGGGCCGTTTGACTACAACCGGTAGTCAGCAATATAGGCAGTAAATAGGACAGATGTCGTGCCGATTTACGAGAAATTGAGCTGGGCATTGTCTATACTCGCTAAAATAAAAAGATTAGATAGTAACATGGCTCAAGCTAAAAAGCCAAAAAAACATATCACTTTGGGCATAGGTTAATGAAAAGAGAATTCCTATTTGCTTTATATCAAACACCGCGCGGCAAATTACTGCAGAGCATGGAAGCCCAGTATTTACAGCGAGCAATAACCATGGGTTGCAAACAAAGGCAATTGCAAATTGGCGGACTGGGCTGGGAAACTGATTTTATTGATTGCTCCTTATACCAAAATTACGTAATACTTGACGACAAGAATATAGGCTGCGATTGCGCCTTAAAATTAAACGCCAAATCCTATAACTTACCGATTAAAACTGAATCTATCGATCTGGTTATTCTGCCGCATTTGCTGGAGTTCGACGCTCATCGTTTCCAAACCATGCGGGAAGTCAACCGTATTCTGAAACCAGGCGGGGAATTGATTATTCTAAACTTCAACCCCTACAGCCTCTCAGTGCGCTGCCAGTTTCTTTGGGATAGGAAACTGGCCAACTCCTGGCGTGCTCACTTTATTTCACGCACTAGACTGTTGGATTGGTTGAAGTTAATGAACTTTGACCTCCTGGCAACCGTGGAATTTGGGCTGGATACTTTCAAAATCAATTATGGAATGTTTAAATGCAGCAGTACTTCCTTTTTCGCCATGGCTTATGGCATTAAGGCCGTAAAAAGACAATATTCACTGATTCCCTTAACCCCCGCACGGCAAGCCAATACAAACATCATTACCGCCGGCATGATGCTGGGCACCACCACCCATAAGCAGGAAAAAACATGATTGAAACAGTCAATATTTATACCGACGGTGCTTGCAAAGGCAATCCCGGCCCCGGTGGTTGGGGGGTGTTTTTTCAATATAAAGACCAACAAAAAGAATTATGCGGCGGCGAACCCTCCACCACCAATAACCGCATGGAGTTAATGGCAGCCATCAAGGCATTGGAAACCTTAAATCAAACATGTCATGTCAAATTGCACACCGACTCCAAATACGTGCTGCAAGGTATTACCGAATGGATGAGCAACTGGAAATTGCGCGGCTGGAAAACCGCCAACAAGCAAGCCGTCAAAAATGAAGATCTATGGCGACGTCTGGATACCGCCATTCAAAGGCATTCGATAGAATGGTTGTGGATAAAAGGTCACGCCGGCGATCCCGGCAATGAGCGCGCTGATACGCTTGCCAATCAAGGCATTGCCAGATATTGATTGATCAGATGGAAACGCAAATGCAATGGTCGGTCTATATAATTTTGTGTACCGATAGCAGCTTGTATACCGGTATTACCACGGATGTTAACAGACGCTTTCGCCAACATTTAGACCAAAAAGGCGCCAAATACTTCAGGCATTGCCAACCGCAACGCATTGTGTTTTTAGAACAAGGCCATGATCGGGCATCGGCCAGCCGCCGCGAAGCGGCGATCAAAAAAATGAAACGAGAACTGAAGCAGGCATTAATCAGCGCATCCCCCTCTCCCAAAACCCATCCTTAGAATTCAAAATGCACTCTAGCGCCGTAAATATCAACCGGGCCACGATCAGCATTGTATGCCGGATTGGACATATGCTGATAATCGACCGACACCCAGGTTGAACTGAATACGTGACACTGATAAAAAACATCTAACACCTGTTCGGCGGCGGCATTGATTTTACCATCGCCGATAAAACCATCAATTCCACCCATATTCAAAAACTCTGCGTGTTGTTTGGATATCCAACTCATCGCATAACCCAATCCAACCGTGTCTTTTGGACGCCCCCAATCCGCACCTTTTAAGATACCACCTAAGGACAGCGAACGATCAGCCGAGGTATAGGAATATTGCTCGGTTTGTCCATCGTTATACATGGCTCGAAAAAATATACCTAGATCCTTATTTAAACTCTGCTCCATATTAATACCTACCCCCATTTTAATATTAGCTTTTCGAGCCCAACAAAGATCTGGCGCAGAAGCATTAGGATTACCATAACTAAAAGTGGTGCAGTTGGTGGCATTTTTACTTGAGTCTGCCTGATAAGCAGCGATAGCATCGGTAAATTTAGCCATATTTTCCCGATTTCTAAATCCTAACAGGCGGATTGCCCCAGGCTGTCCACTAATATTATACCTGCGTTCGATTTCTACCTGATCCCCATAATAGTTAAAGATATCAAAATCTAGCGCGGTGCCATTAGGCACTGCCGGGCCTATAAAGCGGCCAAAACGCAAGGTCCAGTCATCCCAATAATATTCGCCGGCAAAACCCCAGGAATAACCGTGTAGGTCGGCGGCAAAATCGTAAGCCGAATTGGCCATAAAACCCATATTAAAAAACTGATGGCGTAAATCGCCTGAGTAATTATTTTTATCAAAAATATCTAGAATACTTAAATTGCCGGCTGTGACCACCAAGCGGCGGCTATCCTGACTACCCGCCAATTGCATCGGTGCTGATTCCACAGCCTTGCTCTCACCGCCAAAACCCACAGTATGCCGATAAAACACCCTGGCCACATACCAATTAGCACTCACAGAACCGTTTTTTTGCAATTCAAAATTTTGAATATCGCCACCCAAGCCTTTTAACCCGGAAAGTGGTGTTTCGGAAATCATTTCCGGTGACGCATAAAATTCACCACCTTCCCAGGCCTTCAGCCCAAAGTAAGAGGTAGAAGTAGCAGTAAAACTATGCTTGGAATTTGGCGATAATGAATTAGGGGTACCGTTCAGATTGGTATAGGCAGCGCGAAATGGCTCGGTTGATTGGGTAATATAGGTTAACTGCGAATAAAAATTCCAACGCTCATTCTGTAAATCATGCAGCCCGTGATCGGCTAACAATCGCATCAAAGAAAATTCATTTTCATCAAATAAACTTGGATACTCGGATTCTTTACTATAGGCTATTTTAGTACACAAGGTCAGACAGAAAAATAGCAGCAACCAAGCTCTGTTCGCTACCACATTAAATCGGTTTAATCCTTTACTTGCAGTTAGCCACTGAATTTGTGGTGAGCTTAATTGCCTCATGATCAGTATCCATATTAATTTAATTGCAGTATAGAGGATACTCACCATTAATGCAAATAGTTCTCATTCATATAAATTCAACACCGGTTGGCCGGGCTTTAAATGATGTGCCGCCCGATGGTTGGCACACCCTACCTTTTGCTGAGCTATGTTTTGAAGACGACACAAGTTAGCGGCGGTAGTGCCGAGAAGCTGTAGCCATATGTAACATTACCGGTATCGTTGCCTTAAAAATTTGAGACAAAAAAAAGCCCATTCATGACTGAACGGGCTTTTAGGTTTAAGAGCTTGGCGATGACCTACTTTCACATGGCAACCTGCCACACTATCATCGGCGCTAAGC
>Ga0316224_1001061_pt1 | contig 33052 bp, 27 predicted proteins | sample TBH18013metaG_FD_206254 | JGI IMG/M metagenome (GOLD analysis project Ga0316224, IMG submission 206254) | Freshwater microbial communities from Trout Bog Lake, Wisconsin, USA - TBH18013 | ecosystem: Environmental > Aquatic > Freshwater > Lake > Hypolimnion/Profundal zone | place: USA: Wisconsin... | reverse complement strand
GAGATGTAAACGTAGCGGCTGTACCGTTTATAGTTGTTCCAGAAATTGAACCGTTTGATACCAACGAAGCTACAGATGCTTGTCCAGTTGACTGCAAGTTGGTAGCAACTACGTTGGTGTTGCTGTTAATGCTTTGAGCAAGTAACGTGCCACTATCTTGGAATGAAGTAACAGTTAATGCCGTGCCGCTGATAGATCCGTTTGATACTAACGAAGCTACAGATGCTTGGCCAGTTGATTGCAAGTTGGCAGCAACTACATTGGTATTGCTATTCAAGCTCTGTACTAGAGTAGTACCGCTATTTTGTAGAGATGTAAACGTAGCGGCTGTACCGTTTATAGTTGTTCCAGAAATTGAACCGTTTGATACCAACGAAGCTACAGATGCTTGTCCAGTTGACTGCAAGTTGGTAGCAACTACGTTGGTGTTGCTGTTTAAGCTCTGTACTAGCGTAGTACCGCTATTCTGCAGAGAAGTAACAGTTAAGGCAGTTCCGTTAATAGTTCCGTTTGATACCAACGAAGCTACAGATGCTTGCCCAGTCGACTGCAAGTTAGTGGCAACTACGTTAGTGTTGCTGTTTAAGCTCTGTACTAGTGTAGTTCCGCTGTTTTGTATCGATGTAGCTGTTAGTGCAGTTACGCTAGCAGTTGTTCCAGAAATTGCACCGTTGCTGACTAATGATGCAACTGTAACAGTACCGGCTGCGCTCATACCTTGCCTTATACCTACCCAACCGTTAACGTCTAATGTGCTGAGAGGAGTATATGTACCAACACCAACTGATCCCTGTACTGCTAAACCTTGCGAAGGTGGATTAACAAAGTTAGTATTACCCGCCCAAATTGAACCTATAATAGTCGTACCGCCAACTTCTAAAGGATTTCTAGGTACAGTAGTAGCGGTGATACCCACATAACCACTGCTGTTGAACGCAATAGCTACTGCATTGGTACCACCTATTGTGCTAGCCTTGAGATAACCATATGACGGACTTACGGTTGGATTATAACCTAATGTAGTCATAGTTGATGTAGTATTACCAACTAAGATTTGATAATCAGTACCTGCGCTAGTGGTAGCAAACCAAGCAGGAGTTGATCCCCATGCTTGTATAGTATTGGTATAATTTGCTACAGTACTCGTACCAATACCTAGTTTATTGTCAGCAGAATCATATAGGAAGTTACCTGCCGTAAAGTTACCGCTACCATCATTCAATTGTACTGAATATTGACTGCCTGCAGCATAAGTAGCTGCAGTGTACTGGAAAGTACCGTCTGGGAAAACAATACCTGTTCCTGTTGCACCAGTAACACCTGTATTTCCTAAGTTGATATTACCATAATTAAACTGCTTGCCGTATACAGCAAATACGTTACCAACTGGTACTGTTGCAGTTCCAACACCAACGTTACCGCTAACAATCATACCATTTATCGGTGCTAGATTGTTGGTTGCATAAGTACCAACAGCTACGTTGGACATTACTTGCAGACCATCACGGATGATAAAATCTATATTATTTGCCATTAGCTGTCATCCTTAAAAGATTTCTAAAATATGCATCTGTATTTATGAGATCATTTAATCTGGCAAACTTTGCACAACCTTGGTTAGATAGCTATAGCTGTCCTAGAAACTTTCATGGTCTTATTGGTAGCTTGATAGGCTGTAAACAGCAAATTACATTGTCCAGATTGTACTTGTACATCAAATTTGCCAAGTTTAACTACGCTCACTAGCAGGTTATATTCACTCTTAAATGCATTAAGACCGTCATGTACTACTGTTATCTGGGTTACATGATACCAGCTATTATCTTCATCTGTTATTTGTACATAATAATGAGCTGATCTCAAGAGTGTAACCGGAAAAGAGTCTATCACCGTTTGATCTACAGTTGTAGTACTAGTATCACTACATTCTAAAGTAACTGACTGATATTGTATTTGGGTTATAGGTATTGTGGTGCCTATGCCTAATCTCTTATTGGTATTATCCCAGAAAAAGTTTGGATCAGAATCAAAGTCACCAAGGCCGTTATTAAATTGTACATATCCTGTAGATCCAGATGCAGAATATGTAATAGCAGACGACAATTGTGTACCATCTGAAAAGTATATACCAGTTCCTGCGTTTGGAAATGACATGTTGCCACTGACTGTAACAGCATTGCCACTAACAGTAGCACTGGTACCGATACCTATAGGACTTAATATATAGGCAGATGATCCGTTTTGATACCAATCTGCTTTTTGCAACCACGTGCTATTGTTGAACACAAATATAGCAGGATTGCTACCAGTGCCACTCCTTATGAAAAGATCACCAGTTGCCCCATTTACATAGTTTGGACTTAGATTATTAGCAGACGGTGCATAATTACCTTGATATAGGGTAGGGCCGTCTTTACCTATCTCAAACGATTCAAAAGTTGTGCCCTTTATATTATAAAATACTGCCATTTATTTTAAATTCCGCCAATCAGGTACTATACAAACAATATTTATGAAATATTAGAGTTCATCATTGATAGGTTACGATGACTCTAGCCATACCTTGACCACTAAATCCCGGAGTAAAGAATGCTTTGATAATAGTTAAAGAACTAAGATATTGCTGCTCTGCGTTGATGTAGGTGCCGACTGTAGTTGGATCTAACATATTTGATGTCATAAATTGATCTGTAATGGCATCTGTACCTATTGTCATGATAGATCCGGGATCATTAAACGCTGTTACTATACATACGTCAACATCAAGTATTGTACTATCAGCTAATAATGCACCTACTATTACTGGATTTATATCATTATAATTTACTACAGCACCTAAAGTACTTAGGTAACGTTTGCTACCCTGACTAATGCTAACTGGTACCCAAATTATATTTGGAGTCAATTGTGCAACAACATATAAGCTTGAATTCCCTGTTCCGTCGTCTAGCACATAACCAAACTCTCCTAATGTCGGAGAGTAACTGTCTCTATCTCCAATAGTATTAAAAAATGCTGTAGTTGAAACACCTGCTGGACCTGTTACACCAGTTGGACCAGTAGGACCACTGTAACCAGTAGGACCGGTAAGTTGACTTACCGTAGCTATCTCCCAGCTGATTATTATTACTTGATCGCCGCTTATACTGGGATTGTTTAGAGTTACTGTATTACCATCAGTTGCTGTATATTGATCAGATGATAATAATGTTCCGTCGTAGTATACATCAATATATCCAATATTATATGGCACGCGGAAAATAGTTTGTCCAGTTGTTGCAGTAAAATCGTAACGAACATATGCACCGGTTGCAGCTGGTCCAGTTGGTCCAGTAAGTTGGCTTACATTAGCTATCTCCCATGCTATCATTACCAGCAAGTCGCCGCCTATAGCATTATTTGTCAATGTCACTGTGGTACCGTTGGTTGCTGTATATCTATCTTCTGTTAGCAAAGTACCATTGTAATATACCTCTAAGAATCCTGGATAATAGTTGACATAAAAAACAGTTTGATCAGGTGTTGCCGTAAAATCATATCTCTGGTATGCACCTGTAGCAGCAGGTCCAGTTGGACCAAGCGACCCAGTAGGACCTGTATACCCAGTTGGACCAGTAATACCGGTTGGACCAGTAAGCTGACTTACTGTAGCTATTTCCCAGCTGATTATAACGATAGGGTCTCCGCTAATAGAAGGATCATTTAATACAACTGTATTTCCATCGGTTGCAGTATATTGATCAGTTTGTAGCAAAGTACCGTCATAGTAAACATCAATAAACCCTACATAGTATGGTACTGTGAAAACTGTTTGACCTTCTGTTGCTATAAATTCATGTCTAACATAAGCGCCGGTAGCTGCTGGCCCTGTTGGTCCGGCACTACCTGTTGGACCAGTAAGCTGACTGATATCGGCTATTTGCCACGCTATAATTTCAACAGGATCCCCAGCTATACTGGGATTGTTAAGAACTATATAACTTGCGTTGCTATCGTCAAACTGATCAGGAGTAAGTCTAACTCCGTCATAGTACACATCAGCAAATCCGGGTACATGACCGGCAACAAATAAAGTTTGTCTATCTTGAGATATAAATTCATATTTTTGATAGGCACCAGTTTGTGGAGCACCGGTTGGTCCTGTAGGACCAATTGGACCAGTTGGTCCTGTGTAACCTTGTACAGTACTCAACGAAACCCATTGAGCACCGTTTGGAGTAGCATCTAACAGTACCCAAACTGTTAGGTCTACTGTATTGATCCATTCGCTACCGGGTTGATATCCTTGAGTACTATCGTCTGTTTGTGTAGGATCTCTAGTTGAATCATAGTTGTTATATGGGCCAACCGGACCGTTGAATAACCTAACACCTGTAGTATCATCTATTTTTATCCATAAAGGTATAGCTAAGCTATTAGGTTTAGTAGCTGTTAACAGGCCAGGATTTGCCGGATCTAACCATACAACATCTCCAGGTAATCCGGGTAGAGGTAGTTGTAGATTTTCTTGAAGTTGTCCTCTAGGTTCATAATCAAACCAATAGGTTCCGGGTATGTTTACATCTGTTACAGTACCAATAACTCTTTCGCCATCAATAGTAGATGCATCAGCTAGCGCAAAAGTACTGTCATTCTGTAAAATAATTGTATCGCCGATAGAAAATCCATGTCCGGGCTGATAAATTCTAACATATTCTGTCTTGAGATTTCTTGCTTGAAATCTGCTGTTAACGTCTTCTATAAATCCAGGATTAACAGATATAAAACTTTGATACTCTGTCAAATCTGCAAATAAAGGCGATCCGTCATCGCTAAGGCTAATGATAAACCCATCAGCGCCGGTAGCTGTAACACCATCTGGTGCGCTAAACTGCTCAAATCTATCTATATCTTCTATAGTACATTTGATATAGCCTTCATTTGTAGCAGAAACATCTATGCTTGTTATCATCAATGCTTTACTAGTACTTGCCTCTACATACCAATCACCTACTCTAATATCCAATGCATTGTAGATATAGATTTGAGGAGTACTAAAGCTACTATGATCTTGTTGTACAATGGTACCTTCAAGAGTCCATGTTACCGGTTGCGGAGCAGGACCGCCTGCCCACCATTGGTCTTCTCCATAGTACGTACCCTCATCCTCTGGCCAAAACCCTAAGGGTGTTAAAGTTATTCCTGTTATTAGCAGTGTCTTGATAGGCGTTATTGATGACAATGTCAATCTCCCATCATGCCGAGAATACCATGGTCACCCAAAGATATCCTGTACCAGTTATTGGTATACCAGTATTACCTGCAGTAAGTGCATACATTGTTGTATTGTTGACATCGGCACTTAACACTGAATAAGAATAAGGCGTTGCACCGCTAGCTACAGTTTGCCTATAAGAACCAGCAGGTTGTGCTAATGGACCTCCTTGCATAATCACATACTGCGGGAAGTTTCCTAAGTTATGATTAACAGTTATTTGGTTAGAACCATCTAATATTATTTGGCCAACGGATATTCCGCTGACATTATCTGCAAAATTTGTGTTTAATATGCTACCGTTACCAAAGATAAGTCTGAACCGTATAGTCGTACCATAACCTGCAGGTCCAGTTGGTCCAGTTACCGTGCTAGGTGTTCCCGTAGGACCTGTAGGACCAGCCCCGCTGGGACCAGTTGGACCTGGTATTGTACTGGGAGAACCCGTTGGCCCGGTTGGTCCCGCTGATCCGTCTTGACCTGTAGCACCGGTTGGTCCTGTAGCACCAGTGTGGGTTGCTGATCCAGGAACACCTGTTGGACCGGTTGGTCCCGCTGATCCGTCTTGACCCGTAGCACCTGTTGGACCTGTAGCACCAGTGTTAGTAGCAGAACCAGGAACACCAGTTGGACCAGTGATATTGCCTGCTGGTCCTGTTGGACCAGGTACTGTACTAACGGGACCAGTTGCTCCAGGTACACCTTGAGGTCCAGTGACACCTCTATCACCAGTTGGACCAGTTACCGTGCTATCAGCACCGGTTGGACCTTGAGGTCCCATATAACCTGTTGGACCTGTTGGTCCTGTAGCTCCTGTGTTTGTTGCAGTTCCTGGTGGTCCACCTGGACCGCTTGGTCCAGTAGGTCCTTGAGGTCCGGGTGGACCTTGCTCACCCGGACCGCTGCCTCCTTGGCTAAGAGCTAAGCTAGCTGCAGGTGCAACTGCGCCATAGTTCATCCATATCCTCATGACTGATCCAACAAGGAACGGATCAACTGGTGGTGGTATCAAATAGGTTCTATCAACTCTAGCTCTAACCCATATAAAATTGCCGCTGAAGCTGTATACAAAAGTACCGCTGTCACCAGTAATATAACTAGTTGGTGCAGCAGGATTAACTGGGAATTGAGCATATGGGACACCGTTTCCAATTGGTATTGGAAACCAATCGCTATCAGTTGGGTCGCTAGCTAAGCTACCTTCTATCCAAACTCTACCTGTAAAATTGTTCAGCGTTATGCTGACAGTGTGCGAATTACCTATGCTATTGCTATAGCCGGCTGCTTTTTGCTTGTCACCAGTTACGTTAATGGTGCCCGCGGTGGTATTAAGTAAGATGATGCTGTACATTTTTGACCCTAAATAAGTGTATTATTTAGCGGTCAGACATCACTCCAGTTCTGTTACCTCAACTACTACAGAACTGTCGTTAATCACTTCCTCTACTAGCGTTGGTATCGTCTCTTCTATAAGACTACGTTGCTCTTCTTCAACAACGCTGGTTCTTTTGTCATTATCTCGAACCATTCTGCTTAGTTTTATAACAATTATCTCTTCTATAACTTTAGCCATGACGCGATCTCCTAAATCTGACATAACTATTTAACCCGTATATAATTGATATTTTATATACGGGTTAAATGAAAATTTTATTTTATGATATAGTTTTTATAACTTCACATATAGATTTAGGTTTACGTCCGCGTTTCTTGCCAGTCTTTTTTCTAGACCCGTCTGGATTTATATCATACACATCTACATATCGTTCAGGTTGCATACCATCTATAGCTATGATATCCCTAGCCCATATTGTAACTGTTGACTTTCCTATAATTTGTCTCAGTGTTAACTTATATTCTTCGCCTTGCTTTTGTACATCTGTCATTATAAAATCGTCCTGCTTTTTTATAATATGACCAAATGCTCCTTTAGCTTGATACCATGCTGTTATAACTGTGTCAGAATTTAATGCATTCTTATCTAGCATGGCTTTTACTAGATGATTCATGCATCAACTCCTTGTTCTACTGGTCCAATAATATCTAGACCATTATTGTCGTCTGCAGAACTCATAAATTCAAACTCAAGCTTGTTATCTTTAACAGAGACCATAGCGGCCCCGCCGTTCTTGAGCTTACCAAACAGCATCTCTCTGCTGAGAGGCTTCTTGATGTTTTCAGATATTACCCTAGCCAATGGGCGGGCACCCATCTTATCATCAAATCCCTTATCGATCAACCATTCCTTAGCAGCAGGCTCGAGAATTATGTTAACATTTTTCTTGTTGCTGAGATCATTCAACTGCTTCAAGAACTTTTCTAAGATCTTGTCCATGTTGCTCTTAGAGAGCTTGTTGAAGCGAACGATAGCATCAAGCCTATTACGGAACTCAGGGGTAAAATGTGAGTTCACAGCTTTCGTATCCTCGTCACGTTCTCCGTGCTTGTGGAATCCAATGAGCTCTCGTTCCATGTCAGCCGCACCTAGGTTGCTGGTAAAAATTACCACACAATTTCTAGCACTAGCTGTTTTGCCCTGACTGCTGCTGACAGTTCCGTTATCCATCATCTGCAGGAAGATGTTGTAAACATCTGGATGTGCCTTTTCAATTTCGTCAAATAGCAATACGCAATGAGGATGCGTCTCTAGTGTATTGATTAGCAATCCAGATCCGGCTGAACCATCTCCGTATCCTACGTAGCCGGGAGGGGATCCAATAAACTTGCTAACACTGTGTCGTTCCTGATATTCACTCATATCAAACCTAACAAACTGAATACCAAGAGTGGCAGCCAATTGCTTGGCAGCTTCAGTCTTACCTACACCACTAGGACCAGTGAACAAGTACGAACCCAATGTCTTGTCATTTTCTCGCAAACCACTGCGGCTCATATAGATGCTATTAACGAGATTGTCAATGGCTTCTTCTTGTCCAAAAACTACTTTCTTGAGATCAGAATCAAGTCTTGCAAGCTTTTCAACTTCATTTGACTTAACTGTAGCAGCTGGTATCTTAGCTACTCGACCAACTTCGATCTCTATCTCTTTTTTAGTGATCGTAGTTAATCTAGTGTCCTCAGGGCGTATACGCTGCCAGGCTGCAGCACTGTCAATAATATCAATCGCCTTATCTGGCAGAAACTTGTCGTGTATATGCTTACTTGTAAGTTCTACTGCTGCATCAAGAGCGGAATTTTCATAAATGATGCCGTGATATTTTTCATAATATTTGGCAATACCACGTAGTATGCGCTTACTGTCTTCAACGCTAGGCTCATCTATGTCTATCTTCTGAAACCGACGAGCAAGTGCCCTATCTTTCTCAAAATGCTTTCTATACTCTTCTTGAGTAGTGCTGCCTATGCAACGGATTTCGCCTCGACTCAATGCAGGTTTCAACATATTAGCTGCATCTAGAGCACCGCCGCTGCCGCCTCCAGAACCTGCTCCCATAATCATGTGTATTTCGTCAATAAAAGCGATGCTGTCTGGACTACTCTGCAGCGCCTTGATAATTTGCTTCATGCGCTCTTCAAAATCACCTCGATACTTGGTACCTGCTACCAAACTGGCTATATCCAAACACCAAATAGTTTTATCTACTAATGTATCTGGTACCTCATGGTCTACGATACGTTTGGCTAACCCTTCTGCAATTACAGTCTTACCAACGCCCGGATCTCCAACCATTATCACATTATGCTTGTTGCGACGAGCTAGTATCTGTGTGATGTTTTCCACTTCAACCTCTCTACCAATGAGAGGATCTATCTTGCCTTTCTTAGCACGATCGTTGAGATTGATACAATAGGTACGCAAGATCTCTGTCGCTTCCTTAGTGTCCATTAAATCTAGATCTGCAGCAACCGATCTAGTTAGATAATCTATTAATGCTTCCTTACCCGCTGTATGCTTGTCAAGGAAATAGCTAGCAGGACTATCTGTTATACTATACATAGCCATCAATAAGTCAACTGGACTTACCTCTTGCTTACCGCTAAACATGCTCTGAGTCTTAGATTTTTTGACTACGTTCATTAACAGAGTAGTGTGCCTTGGTTGATATTGTCCTGCTTTGACAATTACATGCTTGCTAGGATCATCTAACCAAAATAAAGTATCCGATGTTAGAGCGTCAAGATCTCCGTGTGTACGTACAATAAGCTGCTGTATATCTTTATCTTCTAGCAACGCTACCAGCAGATGTTCTAGAGTAACTAGTTCATGATGTCGCATCATTGCTATCTGATAGCTTCGCGAGATCACTAATTCAAATTTATTACTCATTCGCATAATCTCCTGTTATCTCATTACCTACTGGGTTGCCAAAATCTAATTCCATATTATCATGCTCAATAACCAGTAGGAACTTTTCTTCTTTTTGGCAACCATTGAGTTCCAACCAATTATCTATTCTAGTATAGTCATTCCAAACTTCACCTGAAGATGAAATTAATTTATCTTGTTCTTTTAGCAAAGTCAACGGTATTGGTCCACAAACAAATGACACCCAAACCGTTTTAGATGGGTTTGGTGTGTTGACTATCCAATAGTTGTCAAAACCAGTTTCTCCATATCCTATTACCCTAATTACTTCAAACATGTGTAATGCAGGTTGGTTGAATAGAGAAATTGCCTCGTCTAAAAAGTTTTGATTTCTAACTGGTAGATTCATTTTGATCTTTCTTTGATAGCCTGCTTCTTTCGTTTAGCAAGCTTTCTGCGTGCCATATCCAACGATAATTTGCTAACCCTATCATCTATCATAATACCTTGCAAATGATCATATTCATGTAACCAACATCTAGCCCAGAGACCTTCTAAATCTGCTACTTGTGTTACACCGTCTTCGTTTATCCATGAAGCTGTAACTTTCTCTGGTCTTGTTATTTTAAGCTCTAATCCAGGAATACTCAAGCACCCTTCTGGTTCGGTTATCATAGTTTCACTTGTAGACAATACATGCGGATTTATGAATACTCTACGATCGCCCTGGATGCTTATTACAAATAGCGATTTACTGATTCCAACTTGTGGTGCAGCTAACCCTATACCACCAGCTAAATCTATTATATTAAACATAGTTGGAATGATAGATCTAATCTCATCCATCTCCTCCTGTTCAATACTAACTGTAGGAGTTCTCAATATAGGGTCATTGGTTTTAGCTAAACTTAACAACATATAATCTTTCCTGTTACTTGCGTTCGTTGACAATCTGTTTAAGAGCATTAAGATGAGAATCACTCAAATTTTTAGGTATTGTTATCAAAATAGTTACCATGAGATCTCCTCTATTTGGAGAATTGTGATGTGATGGCATACCTTTACTAGATACTCTCATAGTAGCACCGTTCTGTGTTCCGGGAGGAATTGTAAGCATTATCTGACTGCCATCAATACAATTAATGGCACAAGAACACCCAATTATAGCGTCTAACGCATCTATCTTCATTTCTGATAAAAGATGAGGTCCGTCTCTATTGAATACTGGATGATTTAGTACATTTACAATAACAAAAAGATCTCCAGGAGGAATATTTGGTATGCTCTTGTCTCCATATCCCTGGAATCTCATTCTCGTGCCGCTGATGACACCAGATGGTATCCTAACAACTATATTAGTTGGATTACCTGCAATATCAAATGAAAGAGGTAAATCTTTACCAGAAAATGCATCTTCTAAAGGTATCTCTACACTAAACTGGAGATCTCTATTACGCCTTGGCTGTTGGCTACCAAACGGATTTCCACCAAAGCCGTGCTGGTTAAAGAACTGTCTAATAATATCGTCGACATTACCAAAGCCAGGATCGCCGCCAAAATCAAAACGGAATTCGTGATGACCATGTGGTCCAGTGTTAAAACCATGTGACCTACCGCCAAACTTCCTAATATTATCGTACTCGGCGCGTTTGTTTGGATCACTTAAAGTGGCATACGCTTCATTAATAGCTTTGAATTTGTCTTCAGCGGCTTTGTCACCCGGATTGCGATCTGGATGATGCTGCATAGCTAAGCTGCGGAAAGCTTTCTTGATTTCGTCGTCGGTAGCTGATTCAGCTACTCCTAGTGTTGAATAATGGTCGGTCATAACTTTAATATATGCTCAAATTGAGTTTTGTCAAGGTTTTGTATAGATAAGCTGTGAGTTTTATCATAATTAGAACCAAATAAATATTTTGCAAAATATAAAAGAGATCAATAGATCCTAAGGCTCGTAGAATGATAGAAATCAACAAGAAAAAATACGTCGGTAAACCTTCCATGTTACAAATACTCGTAGATTATTTAACCAACACATCTCCGTGGTTGTTAATGGTACATATGGTTTATATAGGCATGATATGCACCTTCTTGAGTCTTAGCTATATCGCAGCATTTCATTGGTCAAGTGTGGTTCAGTTATACGAGGATGCTAGCACACATAATCAATTTAGCAATAATTTAAAACTCAGTGCAACTGCGGATACCAAGATAACTGAAGAATTGCAGAGGATTATGGAAGATACTGGCGGTATGCGTGCATATGTCTATCGCTATCACAACGGACTTCCTTCCATTTCAGGTGTTCCATTTTTCTTCCAAACCAACACACACGAGGTAATAGCACCTGGTGCAACGAGGTTGATAACATTTGAGCAGAGAGTACCAGCAGGTATTAATGTTGCTATGAATAATGCCTTCGTAACAGATAAATGTATGATGGTTGGTGATACAGAAGTTGATAAAGCTAGCCAAAATTATTACTTCTTCCAAAGTAGAAATGCGTCGGCTGTTCTTCGTTGCCCTATCTATATGGCAAATGGTGACTTATTTGGATTTGTTGGAATAGATTGGAATCATACTATGACAGAGGATCCAAAGATTAACGAACAGCTTCATGCTCTTGCCAATGAATTAAGTAAGGTTTTTATCGCATCTCCGTAAAAAATATATCGCAATATTCGTTTTATTATCATTAAATATAGTGATAATCATAATGGATACACATGCAAATATTAATTCCTATGAGCGGGGCTGGCAGCAGATTTGCATCCTGCGGATATACTAAGCCAAAGCCTCTTATCGAATTTTTCGGTAAGACTATGATCGAACATGTTTTGCACAATCTAAATTTAGATAATGAATTTACACTGTGCGTTCTTCGCAGTCATTATGATAGCGATCCTGATCTATTCCATAAATTGGGCAAACAAGTTGCTAAACTCAATTTGGTGTTTGTGGACACAATCACTAGAGGCGCAGCAGAAACCTGTTTGTTAGCTAAAAAATATATAAATCCAGAATCACCTTTGATAATTGCAAATTGCGATCAATGTATGAAATGGGATCAAAAAGATTTTGAAAATCATTTATCCGGTAACGATCTTGACGGATGTATGTTTACTTTTTTCAAAGATAGTCCTGCTTACAGTTATGTTGAAATTGACAGCGACGGCCTAGCCATAAGAACTGCTGAAAAACAAGTAATAAGCACTCATGCAACTACGGGAATTTACGTTTGGACCAAAGGTATAGATTTTATCTGGGCAGCCGAATCAATGATACGTAAAGATATTAGAGTCAATAATGAATTTTATGTATGTCCTGTGTATAATGAGAATATAGCAAAGAGTCAGAGGATTGGCATATATGAAAAAGTTGAACACTGGCCCATTGGCACTCCCGCTGATCTAGAAGCGTTTATTGAGGCACATAAAGATGAAAATATTTGATCCTAGCGTAATGTTTAGAGGATGGTTTGTTGGTGATTTTGAACCATCAGCTTACAGAACTAAGGATTTTGAAGTTAGCGTTATGACACATCGTGCAGGAGAATTTTGGCCTGCACATTATCATGACAAGAGCGATGAGATAAACTATTTGTTAGAAGGCGAAATGACATTAAATGGCGAGCTTCTGCAAGCGCCAATTATATTTGTCATACCAAAGGGTGAGATTGCAGATCCTAGATTTGTAACAGATTGCAAATTAGTAGTTATAAAAACACCCAGTGCGCCAGGCGATAAAATCATTACACTACAGGAGAACTCAAAGTGACTATAGATATAGTTAGAGATGAAAAGGACCTAGGTAGATATTTCTATGTTACATATGACGTAGAGAGCAGTTCAACGCTATTTGATGCTGCATGGGGAATTGCAGTTGGTCAAAGTATAGGAAATCCCAGCAAACGCAGCGTATGGGAAACCGATGCTATGATAGAGAGCTACTGCTGCAAGATCATGCGAAATGCAAACTTTGACAAGAAGAAAGGTTCTGTAGAGATAGGCTTTCCACTGGCTAACATAGATTGGTCTACAGATGGTATAGCTCAGTTACTTTGCATGATCATGGGTGGTCAAACAGACATTGACATTATCAAGAAGTGCAGAGTAGTTGGTCTCGAGATTCCTCAGCATGTTATAGACAATGAGCTTAACAAGCCTCGTTGGGGTATTACTGGAATGCGCGAATATACTAGCACGTTTGGTAAACCGCTGTTTGGCGGAATCATCAAACCCAAAACTGGTATAACTCCTGATCAGTTGTTAGACATGACTAAGGAATTGGTTGACGGCGGTGTTAATTTTATCAAAGAAGATGAAATACTAGCCAATCCTAACATTTGTAGATTGCAGGACAGGGTTGGCAAGATTGCAAATTACATTCAGGGCAGAGGTGTAGTATATTGTTTCTGTATAAATGCAGATCCTGCTTATGTTGTTGATAGAGCGATGTTTGTTGCTCAAAATGGCGGTAATGGTGTACACATTAACATCTGGAGTGGATTGGGATCTTACAAGAGCATACGAGATGCAAACCTAGGTCTCTTCATACACTATCAGAAGAGCGGCGACAAGGTCATTACACACAAGAAGAACCCATTTGGTATATCTTGGCAGGTGCTATGTCAGCTTGCTGCATACTGTGGTGTTGATACTATTCACAGCGGTATGTGGGGCGGATATCTAAGTGATACCGAAGAAGATCTACGTGCTACATTTGATGTATTGCACAATGGTAATGTTGTGCCTGCACTCAGCTGTGGTATGACTGCAGATCTCATATCTCCAATAGCAGAAAAGTTTGGTGTTGATTGGATGGCAAATGTTGGCGGAGCTATACACGGAGATCCAAACGGCACCACTGCAGGAGCACTCAAGATACGCAAGGCTATAGATAATCTCAGGGTGTAATCAATGATCATCATAGCACATAGAGGTCTACTGGACGGTCCAAACGATCAATTGCAAAACAAACCCGGGCAAGTTGAAACAGCACTTGCCGAAGGGTTTGATGCTGAAATAGACGTTTGGTACCAAGATGGAAGATATTTTCTAGGGCATGATACGCCTGATTATGAAGTAGATTGGAATTGGTTAACTCAACCCAATCTATGGATACATTGCAAAAATCTACCATGTTTTTTTGATATGCGTAATAGGACCGTGATACACAATTATTTTTGGCATGAAAGTGATGCAGTTGTATTGACCAGTCGAAGTAACATCTGGACTTATTTTGGTAAACCAGAATCTGAAAGTTCAGACAGTATATGTGTGATGCCAGAAGTAACTTATTCATGGACCGAGATAGAGCAATTAGTAAAAACAAATAGATGGATGGGTTATTGTACAGATTATCCTAGGCAGATAAATTTATGGCTAAAATAGCAATATGCTTTGCAGGATTACCTAGGTTAATTCCAGAAACAAAAAATACTTGGAAAAGATTTATAGATCTGTACGATGCAGATGTATTTGTACACACATGGTCGTCAACAATAGACGATAGATACAGTATTTCTAAAAACATAACAGAGATTTTGAATCCAAAATTAATGATCATAGAAGACTTGCGAATATTTAATATAGCAAGATTCAATGAAAGAATATGGCCGCATAGATCCCAACCAAACAATGTTCTCAGCATGTGGTATAGCATCAGAGAAGCTATAAAGCTTTGCAAAAGATATAGCCAACAGAAGAATATTGTCTACGACACTGTATGCAGAGCAAGATTTGATTGGTGGTGTCCTAATTTAGAATTAATAGAGTCAACTGGATTAACAATCCCAGATGACTTAGGATTAAGCGGACATCATTTCACGTATCAAGGCAGACCGTATATTGGCCATAATGATCAATTTGGCTATGGAACGCTAAATGTAATGGATTTATATGCTAGTACATTTGATAGGATACCATGGTTGTATAGCGACGATGGAGTAGATTTCTGCAGCGAATTGTTTCTAACAGCAAACATGATAAGTGCAGGAATACCAATAACTTATCAAAAGAATTTAACTTACAAGATTTTGAGGTAACGCCATGCGAATAGCAGTTTATACAATTGCACTTAATGAGCTACAACATTGCGAACGCTGGGCTAACAGCGTTGCTGATGCAGATTATAGAATAGTATTGGATACCGGTAGTACCGACGGTACAGTAGAAAAGTTAAGAAGTTTGGGCGTAACAGTCTATGAACAGAAGATAACACCTTGGAGATTTGATGTAGCAAGAAATGCAGCTCTAACTATGGTGCCTCTAGATGCAGACGTTTGTATAAGCATGGACATGGATGAGTTTATGGAACTAGGGTATCGAGCTAAAATAGAAGCAGCTTGGACAGATAATACCACAAGACTAGCATATACCTATGTGTTTGATTATGTACCAGGTGGTAATAATAACGGATTCTATAGCGACAAGATACATGCACGACAGGGGTATGAATGGCGCAGACCTGTTCATGAGAATATATATGCTATTGGCAACAAGGAAGTACTAGCAAGTGACCTCAATATTATTATGAATCAAATACAGGATCGTAACAAATCAACTCGCGGCAATTATCTTCCACTACTCAATTTAGCACATGAAGAAAATAGAACAGACTCGCAGATAGCATTTTGGTATGGAAGAGAGTTGATGTATAAAGGAAACAATTCTGAAGCTGCAACTATACTAAAAAGATATCTAGCATTACCAAATTCAACTTGGGATGCAGAACGCAGCGAAGCTTTGATATACCTAAGTAAGATTGAATCAGACAAAGCATGGGAACATCTTTTAACTGCTAGTCATACTGCTCCTACTAGACGAGAAGTTTGGTTAGAAATTGCTAATCATTGCTATGCTAAACAGGATTGGATAGGACTTATGTGGGCTAGTTTAAATGGTATAACAAAAAGTAAAAATCAAGGCAGTTATTTAGATAGAGCTGAAAGTTGGGGATCGCAATTAAATGATCTTGGTAGTTTAGCAGCGTATCATCTAGGATGGTATGACAAAGCTGTGGAGCTAGTACAAGGTGCTATAGCAATAGAACCAAATAATGAGAGATTGAAATCAAATATGCAATTCATGCAGAATGCCAAGGAGAAGAAGGTATGAGAATAGGTATCTATGCACCGTGCAAAAATGAATTGAAACACATACAGGTTTGGTACGATAGTTGCAAAAACGCTGATGTAATATGTGTAGCTGATACAGGTAGTACTGATGGGTCAATTGAAAAGTTTAAAGAACTAGGTGTAAAAGTTACTGATGTTAGAATAGTACCTTGGCGCTTTGACGATGCATTCAATACAGCAATGTACCTTCTACCAGATGACATAGATGTTTGCATACGACTGGATATAGACGAAAGACTGCAACCGGGTTGGAGAGAAGCGCTTGAATCAGCATGGACACCTCAAACAACAAGATTGCGATATACCTATGTATGGAATTGGACGGCAGATGGTAAACCTGGATTAACATGGCACGGTGATAGAATACACGCAAGAAAAGGATATCGCTGGCAAGGAGCAACTCACGAGGGTCTATGCAGTAGATTGCCAGAAGTACAGACTATATGTGAGGATGTTAAGATATATCATTACCCTGACCCTAAAGACAAAAAGAATGATTTAGATTTATTGCTAGAAGCAGTGAGAGAACATCCACATGATGCACGCATAAAGGCTTATCTTGGTAGAGAATACATGTATCAGATGCAATATGATAAAGCAACTGAAACATATAAAGAATTTCTCGGTATGAGCTGGGATAAAGCCGAACGGCAGCAAGCTATGTGCAATCTAGCTACAACTGATCCAGACAATAAAGTGTTCTGGCTAAAGCTAGCAGCTATTGATGTACCAACTCATAGAGAACCTTTGGTAAATCTAGCTCAATATTATTATGAGAAAGCCGATTGGCAGAAATGCTACGATGCTGCATTAAAAGCTCTTAACATAACAAAAAATCCAATGGATTATACATGTACTCCGGATGCATGGGGATGGAAGCCTCATGATCTAGCCAGTATAGCAGCATGGAATTTAAAAATGTACAAAGAAGCATTAGATCATGCTAAGAAAGCGTTTGCATATAGTCCAACTGACGCAAGATTGAAGAATAACCTTCAATTAATAAAAACTTTCATCAAGGCTAATTTAGATAAAGATTAATATGTAATCATTTGATTTTGTGAAGTTATTTCTCAAAAGAGTATCAACTATAAATAAAATTATGAAACTATCAGATCTTGACAAAAACACACCTATTAAACTTGCAGAATCGCAAGGGTTCCTTCGCGCGTTAGAAGAAGTTGGTGGAGTTGGTAAGATAGTAAACGGTGTAAACACAACTGCAGATGTCAAGCAAGGTGAGATAGGACGACAAGCATCAAAATGGGGGTTCAAAACATCTAGCAACGGTGTTCCCCCAATTGCTCGTGCTGACGGCAAGTTTAACGCTGTTAAGGTCAAGAAAATGGGAGCGACTAGTTGCTCCCAGAGTTGATAATTAAATTTTAGATTCGACTTCGCTTGCTAGCTCTGCGAGCCTCTTCTTCTGTATTTTCAACTGCAATAGGAACCCATCGCTGGGGCACAGGCAATCCAGATCGGCGATAATAATCTAGATCTGCATCGGGATCATCTACCTGAGTCCAAACTACCCACTTACCATCATGCTTGCGCTGGACGATATCGTGCTTCTTTTCCATGTTTTTACCTGCATGTTTATGATGTTGCAACGAATGTAGATCTTATGATCTACAAATTGATTATAACTATTTACTTGCTAATGTCTAGTTTTTAATTTCCTTTCATTGTGTTCTTACTGTGTTCTCTTCCAAAAATCTTCTACAGGGAACACTATCCAGCTTGGATCTTCAGCTTTGTTGATCTCCATGCTGTGGTAATCAACGTCCTGTTCGCTCGCTGCATTATTCACAATGACTGCAAACCGAACGTTATTTCCCCAGACATTAAGCCATCTCTCATCATTTGGAAAGCAGCTGGTCTGCCAATCTTGTTTTATCCAAGCTATAGTAGCGCCAGTGTCATTGATATCGTCAACAACCAGTATATTCTTGCGACCATCTCCTGAACACATAGGATCATAGATTTCATAACCGTATGCGTCTTCTGACATCCATGCGTTGTGGTCACAATCATTCTCTACACCATCGCGCAAACTGACTTTTAGCGTATACATGGGAATATCCATGTAATGGCTAATCAGTACAGCAGGTAGCAATCCGCCTCTAGTAATACCAACTATGTAATCTGGCTTCCATGAGTTAGCATTCATTTGCCGTACAATTTCCATAACATGGCTGTTCATTTCTTGATAGTTTATGTATATCTTTTTAGTCATGTCCAAAGCCCTTTTCTGATCTTGACTAATCTTATGAGCATTGCCTCATCCTCATCCTCGTATGATTTCTCTATAAGAGTGCATTCGTTTAATATACGACGACTTTCCTGGCTTTCTTCTTCAGTTTCATCTTCAATATCAAGCAAGTGACGATTTGGATGTTTGCTACTTCGCAGATCACACCAGTTGCTCCATCCGCTGGCATCCATTGGATCTAGCCTTGTGGGACGTACTTCCTTCCACCAATTGTACAATTCCAATACTTCTCTTGCGGTCACAGCCTGTTGATCGCTTCTCTGATACTCATCTAAAGTAGGATTATCGAGTGTTGCTTCCCAGGTTAGATGCGCAAGACCAGCTTGAGGATCTCTAAAAGCCTTAAATCTAGTCCAACCCAAACTCCACCACGGATGTTTACGTTTCTTTCTTTCTTCAGCATCGAATACCACGTGCATCCAAGCTTTTTCAACTTCGACAAAATCAACTAGTAGATTGAACATACCATGCAACATACGAGTATCACAATCTGAATATCCCGGCTTTAATCCAGTCTTTATGATATGATAACGGTCAAATATCCTGCAACGTATAGCATAGCGAAGATTGTTATATGGAGTTGTTAGATCTCGCCAACGATCCCTAAACCAATCGGGAACCGTTTCTACCAGCCAATATTTGAATGGTTCTTCAGATTTGGCACGAGTTTTCCATTCGTCCCACTCTCTAAAGGTAGCAGCGAGAGGTTTTTCATTTTTGAGTTTGAAAAATTGAGTCTTCATTTTGTAATTATACATGGTACAAGATATCTGTCAACAGGGTAGATACTCAAAGTATCCAAGACAATCTAAATGCAGCTATATCGTTTCTATCCAACCTTATCTTTGCTTCAACTGTTTTAGAAAAAAGATTTGGCCCGAGCAGCTTCCTATTTTGCCATTTGGCCAAATTGTCAGAGCTGCCGCCGGCTACTATTTCGCGAGTAGTTGTAGTTAATATAAAATTCTCTCTACAATTTTCTGATAACCATTCTGCAAGTATATCTATTTCTTCGTTATCTAGGTCTAACAATTTTAATTCATAATCAAATAGACCGGCAGGCCAACTTTTATTTGAATCATCGTAAGTGGCTCTTATTAATTCATGTTGTATGCGATTTTTGAATATTAAATCTTTAACTTGCATACAAAATTATGTATTGAAACTGTAGTTTCAGTCAATAGATGATAACAATAGATATCCGTGTGCATCTGTCACTAGCAGATTATCACCGCTTACATATACACTGTATGATTGGCCTAACATATTCTGCAATCTGTTACTTTCCATCAAACGTGAATCACCTATCTTACCCATTAGAATAGGCATCTCTGGTTCTACAATATCAAATGCCACTATCTTGTAAGTGCGTGTATTGTTAGGCTGTGATAACGTGAGATTGTTATTATCTAATCTATATGATTCAACTAATGCTCTTTGTAAAAATTCCGCAATTTCTTCAGTTTGAACAGGTGCTTCTTCAGCTTCGCCTTCATCTTCATTATCATCTATCTCAATTGAATCTGGGTCCAAATTTACTCTTTTTTCTAGTTCTTCTTCAGTTAGATCATAGTTCTCATCTTGTTTGCTATGCAACGGAGAAAATTCCCAATCTTTTACGTTAGTGATATTGTTAATTTCATCTATAATCTTGAGAAGCTTTTTGGGAAATTTACTATCTCTGTCAAGTTCAACAAATACTAGATAATGGCCATCTTCTGTTGGTGCAGTACTTACGTCTGTATCTAAGACTCTAACAATACCTTTTTCTATAAAAGTAGCTAAATCCTGTGCAGGATCTTTCTCAGTAACATAAAATCCTACAACTATGGCCTTACGGTCATCTATCTTGCTCTGATACTCGTCTATGCTGATCAGAGGCATAATTGTAAAGTCTAAATCGTGTTCTAGCAAACCTTCAGTTATCTTCATGTCTGCGTCGCCTCGTCTGGTGTAGCTCCTTGACCTGCGCTATCGTCTACGGTATTGACATCAACCTCATCGTCATAGGTATCCATAACTTCGTTATCTAAATTCTGCACAAATCTTCTGGGTATAAGCATGGTTATTATCCAAACCTTATGCTTCTTCATTTTGGGTTTTTTAACGCCTGGCTGATAATCTGAAGGGCTCTTGACCTCAATTGGTCGTTCTTCATATTTGATATCAAAATTTATCTTGGTGCCATGCTTGAGCAACCTTAATCCGCCTTCTGGATCTGGCATATTTTTATATGGGTATTTGAGCATGATTTTAACCCAATAACGCTTTACCCAAGGGCCGCCAACTATTTCGCCATCAAGCCAATTTTTAAACGCATATAGGTTATTGCTATCTAAGTAATTCTCAACGTCGATCATTATCGACAGCAAATCTTCGCTGTCAGTTATTCTTTTGATAACCTCTTCAGAGGCGTTTTGATCATGCTTCTCAACCATAGTAAGTTATTTATATTGATGAGAAGGAACATGCACTGGGTTTACCCCAGTGCATGCACTATTATTTTTATTCTTCTCCGTACATCTTTAAGACTTCGGAGATAACTTCATGGCGTTCGATGCTCTCTCTACCAAAGTTACAGACAGCTATTCTATCACTACCATTGAATCTATCGAGGAAATCAGTAAGACCATTTGATTTACCTCGATCGCTCTGTCTAACGTCGCCAGTGACTATAATCTTACTGCCTTCGCCTATTCTAGTTAGAGCACTAAGCATACTGTTTCTAGTAGTATTTTGTGCTTCATCTAACAATATAGCAGAGTTTTTAAGGGTCCTTCCTCTTATATAAGCAAGAGGTAACAGCTCAATAACATTCTCCTCAATCATATGAGCTATATCTTTGACTCCGTAGTACTCTTCAAACACATCCAACACAGGTTTTGTCCAAGGTGCCATTTTCTTGTAAATATCACCCGGCAAGAAACCTATATCCTTGCCATCAACTGCTATATTTGGACGAGTAATGACTATCTTGTCAACTTGTCCAGTCTTTAGCTGTTGTATAGCCCACAGTGTTGCCAAATAGGTTTTACCTGTACCTGCATAGCCCACTGCGAATACTATATTGATGTTGGGATTTTCAAGTGCTTCTATATAGCGTTCTTGTGCTATATTCTTTGGAAGCAAATTGACCTTTTGTTTTATAGGTCGTTGGTATTGTTCTAATTTTACTACATTATCATTTATTGAAGTGAAAAAATTACGCTCATTATGTGCCCTGCCGTTAGCTGGGCGTTGTTTCATGCGTCTACTCAATGGACCCTCCCTCTGTTGGTCGGCTCGCAATTATTTATAGAGGGTCCAATAGAATCACATACTAATACATAATAAACGCGCCTGCTAAATAATGCACAATCGCTAGAAAGATCAGGCTAAAGATGAGTTCAAATATCGATCCTACTAAAATAAACACGGGATTTCCTGCCAGCAATCAGGATAATAATAGCCAAGGGTTTAGGGATAACTTCCTAGCCATACAACAGGCAATTGGTGCAGCTAATGTTGCAATTAGTGCGTTGCAATCAACTCCTATAAGCATAGGAGGTGTTATCAATACACCGTATCCTGCTGAAATAGGAGGAAATGGTTCTCCTGTAGTTATTCAAACACAATTTGCTGTAAGTTCTGACACAGTATCATTGACCTTCCCTGGTGACGGTGCAGTAATTATACCAGTTGGTAATACAGCACAAAGACCTGTGCCAAATATAGGACAGATACGCTACAATAGCGATTATAACTACATTGAATATTTTAACGGGTCAACTTGGTACCCTATTGGACCAACTGGCCCAACAGGCGCAGCAAGCACAGTTACTGGTCCAACCGGTCCTGCAAACGGACCAACTGGCCCGACAGGTGCAGTTGGTATGCAGGGTGTACCTGGATCTATGGGTATGCCGGGTATTCCCGGACCAACAGGTCCAACTGGCGCTACAGGCCCTAAAGGTTATACTGGACCAACTGGTCCAACCGGCGTTACAGGACCAACTGGTTATACTGGACCAACTGGTCCAACCGGCGTTACAGGACCAACTGGTTATACTGGCCCCACAGGTTATACTGGACCAACAGGTCCAACTGGCGTTACAGGACCTACAGGTTATACTGGTCCTACGGGAGAATTAGCTAAAGCTGCTGCTCCTATTAGGGCAGTTCAATGGAATGCAGACGGTACTTATTTAGGCGGCAGTAATTTATTAACATGGGGCACCGATAATTATCTCAATACATTTGCACTAAGAAGTCAAAATACTGAGATAATTGGCGATATGATACGCAATAGGCTAGCCAATGCACCATTGACACTGCAAGATCAAGGTGGCGGCGCTGTAGTAGTTACTAATGATCTCGTAGTACAAGGCAAACCTCAAGGTACTGCACCGTATGTAACCGGTGTTATGTATGTAACCAAAGATGGAAACGATTTAAATGATGGATTAGCAGAAGATAGAGCTAAGGCTACTATTTCTTCTGCTGCTGCTAAAGCTGCTGACATGATTATGAACAACGGTTGGGCATATGCTACCATCTATGTTAGAGCTGGAGTTTATCAAGAACCAAATCCAATTATAGTACACAGTGGTATCACCATCTTTGGAGATAATTTGCGTAGCGTAACCGTAGAACCGCTAAACCCGTATGATGATATATTCTGGGTTAATCCCAAGACTTATCTATATGGTATGACGTTTAGAGGGCATAGATTTGATCCCAGTGCAGATCGTTCTTTAGATCCAGATTTCCGTAGTAGCTATGCTGTAGCATTTCCTAGAAATGGAACAAGCTTGATAAGTGATATACACGATTGGACATCGCCGTATGTGCAAAATTGTTCAAGTATTTGTTTAGGACAATATGCTGCAGACGGCATCACTCTAGAATGGGAAGCCGGATCTGGCATGATGGTAGACGGGTTGCGCGGACGCAAACTTAGCCAGCCAGATTCTGGTAACATAACTGTATATACATTTGATGAAACCTTAGATACAAGAACTGTTATAATAACTGATCTATCGGCACCAAACTTACATTTGAATGTAGTTCCCGGATGGATACTACAGAGTGGTATAGTAGGCACGCCGTGTAGTGTCACGTCTGTTACAAGTACAATGTGGAACGGACTGTCTGCTAGACAAGTAACTTTTGATCAAGATATTATCTATAGCATAAATCTGCCACAATTCGATGCAGTTATTAACGATAACCAAGTTATAGTATACGATAGTACATATCCCAACTTAGGAAACACTTTGGCTCCAAATTGGGCTTTAAACGAAAAAGGTATTCAAGATGCACAGACACTTATAGCTGCTAATAGGAATTTTATGCAGCAAGAGATAGGCGCATATTTTAATATTAGATATCCTGGATTACTAGATTTGGCACAGTTAGCGTTCTGCATAAGAGATGCCGGTACTATGATAGATTCAGTAGCATATGATATATCGCATGGTGGTTGGGAGCAATGTTTGAAATCAGCAAGGTTCTTATGGCAAGACGGTGTATCTATAGTAGCAGCTTTCCAGCAGCAATGCTCAGAGTCGATAGCTTATCTCAAAAATATGTGCTTACAAGTAATATCAAACGAGCTAGTATCAAACACCTATCAAAATACATATTCGCAAACTATAATCACTTCGGTATCGAATGGTTCTGCCATGTCTGGAAAAGTGGCAACATGCTTCGATGTTATATCAGCTATCATTTATTATGGTCCTACCGTAAATCCGTTTGAGGGTTCAAGTAAATTATTAATGGACAACAATGGATTTATACAGGCAGAAACCATAGCATGGTTACAAGAAGAAATACCAGACTTTTCTTTTGATCCAATTAATTACGGAAGACAAATAGGAACTATACTCAATGCTGTAGCATTAGATATCACTGAAGGCGGATATGCTCATAGTGTAACTGTAGCTAGATCTTATTGGGACAACGGTATTAGCACTATTAATGGTCAACAGGTGCAATTCGTAGAAGTGTTGAATTTTGTTAAGTTACTATCTATGCATGTTGGTAGCAACGATTATATTACATTCAACTACCAAAATGTCATCAACCAAGTTACCGATCCAACTGTTTTGGCTACCTATGTAGCTAATCATTATATCTCTGATGCATTTGATATAATAACAAACATAATTAATTTTGGTACAGATGCTGTACCTTATTCTGAGCAGACTTTAATATTCAATGATCAAGCAAGACAATTGCTTAACCTAAATAGGAATTATATAGCAGCAGAGGCTACTGCGTTTATTAATAATTTTTATCCAAATCTGTTAACATCGGATCAAATTGCAAAGAGTAATAGAGACATAGGATGGATAGTAGATGCAGTAGCTTACGATGTGTTCTTTACTGGATTTGACAGGAGTATTAATTCTGGACAAGCGTTCTGGAATGGTACACAATCAGTATTACCTGGATTTGCAGATCAATGTGCAGCAGCTATAAGACATGCTAAGAACGTTGCACTTGATGCTATACAAAATGCTACCACTGTTACAAAATATCAAAACGCAGTACCGCAGGTATTCATGCCGGGATTTAGTGCAGGCGATTCTGCTGCTAATGTCTCTACATGTTTCGATATAGTAGCCGACATAGTAGAAAATGGTCCAAACGGTAGCAGAGTCATAGATCAAGGATTGATTGCAGCACAAACATTGATGTTACAAAACATCAATTATATACAAGCACAAATTTTAGCATATATTGCAGATGTATACCCAACTTGGACTTATGACCAAACAAAGTGTTTGAGAGACGTAGCATTAATACTAATGTGCGTAATGGATTCAGTATTAACTGAAGATCCGTATTGGGCACAAGCTGCAGGTAATAGCTATTGGAACGGGTCAACTAGTGTGTTAGCAACCAATACAACAGAACATATAGCTAACACGGTTGATGCCTTTAACCAGACACGCGCATTATTGCTGAATGTTATCAACAATGATACGACCCCGTTTGGTAATTTCCCATACAATACAGGTGTAGATCAAGTTACTATACCAGCGTTAACTGGTGGATTAGAAGCAGCAGATATCATAAACGCATCATTTGATTATATAACTAACACTATAGCAAATGGTCCGTCTTCTGGAGCTACTATACCTATAACTAATTTTTATGGATACTCTCTGCTTATCTATAATATACCATACATACAAGAACAAATAATAGCATATCTCAATGCATTTTATCCAAATTTTGTATATAACCAAGACAAATGCAGACGAGATACTGATTTATTGATAAAAGCTATCATAGCAGACTCTATAGCTGGTATTACTACAAGTGCTACTATAAGCGGCAATTCGTACTGGCAAGGTAATTATAGTGTAATAACTGGACAAATTAGTCCTACTATCGATGCTATAGAAAAGATCAACTTGCTGGCGCTGGCGGTTATTAATAATAATCTAGCACCATTTGGATCTTTCCCATATGATACGGGTGTATATCAAGTTGTTGTTCAGTCCTATGTTGGAGGCGGCGCTATTGCATCTAGTGTACAAGGCGGATTTAACCTTATCATGGGTATTTTGTCAGATGGTCCAAATAAAGGAGTACAGACCAATTCTGGAATCTTAGCAGCCAAGTATCTAATCGAAGCAAATAGAACCTGGTTGCAACAGCAAATAGTAGCATATGTAAATTCTACGTATCCTACATTTGTGTATGATGTAAGCAAGTGTTACAGAGATGTAGGGCTGTTAATAACCGCAGTACTCACTGATTTACTAGAAGGTAACACCTACAACAGTACGGATGCGGCCAAAGGCTATTGGAATGGTGCAGTTAGCGTGCTGAGTAATCCGTCTCAACAGATACCATACACAGTTGATGCTATCAATCAATTAAAATTATTAGTGTCGTATGTTATTAACAATAACAATGGATTACCTGTTCCGTTTCCATACAATACCGAAACTACTCAAACAGTTGTACCTTCGCAAATAGGCGGTAGTATTGCAGGTACGTTTATTAATAACTGTTTTGATATAATCACAAACATAATTACTAATGGTCCAACTTTGGTTCCTATACATGTTGGCGAAGGTCAAAATCTTGTTACGAGCGTGTTACAGACAACGTACCAAGGACAAGTTGCGTGGCAAATAAATTTTGCTACACCATTAGGAGGTAATTATCACGGCAGCAAGACGTTTATAAGCTACCCAGGTCCAATGGTTATGGTCCCGCCTCAGAGTGTATTACCATATAGAGGTAGAGGTTTGAACAGCATGGTACTTGATGCGTTCACACAGTACAATGAGATTGGATATGTACCAGAACCTGTACCAGACGGTTCATATGACGTATCTGCTCTTCTACATGGTGGTAAAGGTATTGTAGTTAAAAACGGTGGATATAGTCAGCTTGTGTCTATATTTGAGATTTGCTGTAATATAGGTGTGCTGTGCATGAGCGGAGGTACATGCTCTATAACAAACTCAAATACTGACTTTGGTAACTACGGTTTGTGGTCAGATGGTATGAGTTCGGAACAATACTTAGACAATTACGGTAATCCGTTAGTAGAGCTAAACGGTAGTGATCCAGCGGTACCTGGTCAAGCAAATACTTGGAACATTAAAGGGTTGCCGTTAGTAAACGCAATAGATTCAACACAAGGCTATATGAGCCCATATGTAGGTCAAGTGGTTTACATAGATCAGCTTTATTACACTATATTAAGCGTATCAATTACTAATGGCGGTTCTGGTTATACAAGTGCACCAAACGTAACATTTAAAGATCCGCAGATCAATCAAGGCGGTGTGCGTGCGCAGGCAACTGCAACAGTATCAAACGGTTCAGTTACTAGCATCGATCTACTTGTAAGTGGTAGCCAATTCTTGCTATCTCAGTTGCAGGATCTAAACTTTATCACTATAGGCCCATCACAAACCGGTGGCGTACAGGCTACCGCTATAGCAAATAGCAGTCCTATCTATTATACAGTAACAGCAGGAACAAGTAACGGTGACGGAACTGGAACTATAACAATAGATGAAACTATACCATATGTTTTATCTGACAAAATGGTAGTACACTTCTTCCAAGTTAGTAGGATCATATCTAGCTCACATTGTTTTGAATATGTTGGTTCTGGAACCGACATTGGCAAGTGCATACCTGCACGTAGCAGTAGTTTAGTCGTTAACCCACCTCAGCAGGTAAACGAAGTAGTGATGACCAACGGTGGTAGGGTAGCATTTACATCTACAGACCATTTAGGAAACTTTAGAATTGGTCTTGATCTACAGATTAATCAAAACACTGGTACACTGAGCGGCAGGACCTTTGAAAAATCGCTGTTCGCTATCATGACACCTTATATATTAGCAATCGAATAAAGGACATAAAAATGGCAGGTATCCCCTTAAATACTTTCAGAACGGTAACTTTGTCAGTACCTTTGGCAAATCCGTTGAGCATGACCGTTCCACCGGGACCATATACTACTAGCAACATATATGCGTTGTATCAAGCACCACCTGGTATTACCAGTATTGTGCTATATTGTCAAATAGCTAACGTTGGTAGTACTAGCTACACGGCAAGCATGTGGCATTATAGACCTAGTGTAAGTATATTCACTCCTATAGTTTATCAAATAGCTATCCCAAACAACGACAGCATGAGTATGCTAGATGGCAAGTTGGTTTTAGAAACTAGCGACATAATATTTGTTAGCGGTAATTCACCTTATTCAAATGGACAGAGCAATTTACAATTGCTTGCCAGTATCTTAGAAACTGCTAACCAATAACGGTTATCTTGTCATAAATATCGCATCACCATCGATAGTGGGCGGACCATAATGACCAAATTACTTAGTGGACGAGTATTAAAAACAGCTAATAACAAAGTAACAGCAGATAGATATCAGTTCCTTAGACTGAATGATGCTGAGCCAAATCTAGGCAATCCAACTGGCCCAAGTGATGCAATACTTGCAAGTACTGCTGCTGGGGTACGCTATTGGACTAATAGTATAACTGGTCCAACTGGTCAACAGGGTATTACAGGTTCAACGGGTGTTACAGGTCCAACTGGCCCAACTGGTCCGCAAGGCAATACTGGCGCAACTGGTGCCGGAGGGAACACAGGTCCAACTGGTCCAAGCGGTGCTAGCGGTGCAGCTGGTGCAACCGGCCAAACAGGTACTACCGGACCAACTGGTCCAACAGGTCCTCAAGGGTTAACAGGTTCAACTGGCTCTACTGGGTCAACCGGTGCATCTGGATCGTCTGGTGCTACTGGTGCTACAGGTGCTACTGGTCCAAGCGGCGGACCTCCCGGACCAACTGGTCCAACTGGTCCAAGCGGCGGACCTATTGGTCCAACAGGTCTAACTGGAGGAACTGGCCCAACTGGTGTTACAGGTCCAACAGGTCCAAGTGGTAATGCAGGTCAAACTGGTCCAACTGGTACAACTGGATATACAGGTCCAACAGGATATACAGGCCCAACTGGACAAACAGGACCTAGCGGATCTAGTGGTACAGCAGGTCAAACTGGTCCAACTGGTCCAACAGGTACTCAAGGACCAACTGGTACCCCGGGTACAGCAGCAAATACAGGTGCAACAGGTCCAACTGGTGCTACAGGTGCTACAGGCTCGCCTGGGTCATCTACAAATACAGGTGCAACAGGTCCAACTGGTCCAACTGGCGCTCCCGGTTCAGCTACAAATACAGGTGCAACAGGTCCAACAGGTACTCAAGGACCAACAGGTGCACCGGGTACTGCTGCAAATACAGGTGCAACAGGACCGTCAGGGCCAACAGGTTATACAGGACCAATAGGTCCGCAGGGTGTTACAGGACCTAGTGGTGCTGGCCCAACTGGATACACAGGCCCAATCGGACCACAGGGCGTTACAGGACCCAGCGGGGTTGGACCAACTGGTGCTACTGGTCACGTAGGAGATACAGGACCTACAGGATTTAGCGGACCAACAGGATACACAGGTCCAACAGGTCCAACTGGTATACAAGGACAAACTGGTCCAAGCGGTGTAGGTCCAACTGGCCCAACTGGCCCAACTGGTAAAACAGGACCAACTGGTGTCACTGGACCAAGCGGTGTAGGTCCAACTGGCCCAACAGGTGCTACTGGTATTACAGGTGCCACAGGATCTACAGGCGTCATTGGTGCTACTGGTCCAACTGGAGCAACCGGAGCTACAGGTGCTACCGGTGCTACAGGCGAGACGGGTGCTACTGGACCTACAGGTCCAACGGGGTGGACGGGCCCAACTGGTGCTACAGGTGTAACAGGTCCAAGAGGACAATTAGGATCAACCGGTTATACAGGTCCAACTGGTCCAACTGGAGCCACAGGCGTAACAGGCACAACCGGACCAACAGGATCAACCGGTACGCGAGGTCCAACAGGATTTGGTTCAACTGGTCCAACTGGAGCCACAGGCGTAACAGGCGCAACCGGACCAACAGGATCAACCGGTACGCGAGGTCCAACAGGTTCTACTGGCCCTGCTGGTACAAATGGGTTGCAAGGAGCTATTGGCCCAACTGGTCCTGCAAGTACCATAACCGGTCCCACAGGGTTTACAGGCTCTACTGGATCAACTGGTGCTCCGGGACAGAGTGTTAGAATAATTGGTAGTGTAAGTACATATACAGCCTTACCAGGATATCCAAGCAGTTACGGTGGTACATCAGGCGACGGTTATATAACAGCAGATACAGGAGATCTGTGGGTATGGACCGGATCAGTATGGCAGAATGTTGGCCAGATAGTTGGTCCAACAGGTCCAACAGGTCCAGCAGGACCAACTGGGTACACAGGTCCAACTGGTATTGGATATACAGGTCCTACTGGTGCAGATAGTGTCGTTACAGGTCCAACTGGGTATACAGGACCAACTGGAGTTTCTTCAGTACCCAGCACGATTTCCAACACATTTACTATAGCAAATAGTACAATCTCCACATCAACTACCTCTGGTGCATTAGTAGTGTACGGCGGTGTAGGTATTGGCGGTAATTTATATGTAGGCAGCGATATAAATGTCTCATCATTGGGTAATTTAACTATCCCAGGGGGCAATAGCGGTTATACAATAACAACAGACGGCAATGGAAATCTGTCATGGTCATCTGTAGCTAGTCTAGAATCATCATTTAATGGCGGCACTATAACAAATGTGTTGGCTATTGCCAATAGCACCGTATCAACATCAACTACTACAGGCGCATTAACAGTTGCCGGCGGAGTTGGTGTCGTTGGTAGCATCAATATAGGAAATAACCTTGTTGTAAATGGCACAACCAATCTTGGCAGCATCAATAACATAACTATAACCGGTGGTTCGCCAAACTATGTTTTAAGCACAAATGGTACAGGTGGATTGAGTTGGCAAGCTGTAACTGCATTGCAACAGAATTTCAACGGCGGTACTATTACTAATGCATTGAACATATCAAATAACACTGTGTCGTCATCAACTACTACAGGTGCGTTAATTGTCAGTGGCGGTGTTGGTATAGCTGGTAGCTTATATGTAGGTAGTATTAGTAACTTTGGATCAGTTAATAACTTGCGTATATCCGGTGGTACAACTAACCAAGTATTAATTTCTAACGGTAGCGGTGGATTAAGCTGGGCATCAATTGGCGCTATAACACAGTCATTTAATGGCGGTAATATATCCAATGCATTGATAATATCCAACTCCGCAACTAGCACTAGCACAACTACTGGTGCATTGGTAGTAACAGGTGGTGTTGGTATAGGCGGCGCTCTTTATACAGGAGGCGCTGTTAATATTCCAAGCGTTTCTTCATTGTATATAGGAGGCGGAACTAACAATCAAGTCTTAACTACTAATGGCAGCGGACTCCTAACTTGGCAATCGGTTAATGCTCTACAACAGCAATTTAACGGCGGTAGCATATCAAATGCATTGATAATTACAAATGCTACGCAGAGCACATCAACTTCTACAGGTGCCCTACAAGTAACCGGCGGTACTGGAATTGGAGGCAATCTCTATGTTGGCGGTAACCTAGCAGTTACATCAGTAAGTAGCTTGATTATACCAGGCGGGTCAGCTAATCAAGTATTGTCTACAAATGGCAGCGGGTCGTTAAGTTGGCAACCAGTAACAGCATTACAACAGAATTTCAACGGCGGTACTATTACCAATGCTCTTGCTATTAGCAATAGCACACTAAGCACTTCAACGTCAACCGGTGCATTAACTGTGACAGGCGGCGTCGGAATTGGTAGTAATCTCTATGTAGGCGGTAATCTAGTAGTTGCATCAGTAACTAGTTTGAATATACCAGGTGGTAGTTCAAATTGGGTACTTACAACTAATGGTAATAGCAATTTAAGCTGGCAACCGGTATCAACGCTGCAACAGGCATTCAATGGTGGTACTATAACAAATGCTCTTGTAATCACCAATAGTACAACCAGTACATCAACTTCAACTGGTGCTCTTGTGGTCACAGGCGGTGTTGGTATTCAAAATAACTTATATGTTGGGGGAACAACAACCTTAGGACCCGCAGTTAATGTTAAGATAACTGGTGGTGCAACAGGGTATGTTCTTAGCACTGATGGTTTAGGAAATCTATCTTGGACAGCAGTATCAACCTTACAACCAGTATTTGGTGGCGGTACTATAGCTAATATATTGATTATATCAAACACTACAGTTAGTACTTCAACTACAACTGGTGCATTACAAGTCGCAGGTGGTGTTGGTATAGGCGGAGCTTTATATCTAGGCGGTGCATTTTATGCCGGCAGTAATGTAAACCTTGGTTCAGTAAGCAGTCTAACTATAACAGGTGGTAGTCCAAATTATGTACTCACTACCAACGGCAGCGGTACGCTAAGTTGGCAGGCAGTTGCACAATTACAGAACTCGTTCAATGGCGGTACGATAGGCAATGCACTTGTAATTGGAAATGCTACAGTATCTACATCTACTTCAACTGGTGCATTACAAGTCGCAGGTGGTGTTGGTATAGGCGGAGCTTTATATCTAGGCGGTGCATTTTATGCCGGCAGTAATGTAAACCTTGGTTCAGTAAGCAGTCTAACTATAACAGGTGGTAG
>Ga0316224_1001057_pt1 | contig 33227 bp, 53 predicted proteins | sample TBH18013metaG_FD_206254 | JGI IMG/M metagenome (GOLD analysis project Ga0316224, IMG submission 206254) | Freshwater microbial communities from Trout Bog Lake, Wisconsin, USA - TBH18013 | ecosystem: Environmental > Aquatic > Freshwater > Lake > Hypolimnion/Profundal zone | place: USA: Wisconsin... | reverse complement strand
AATATGCCACAAGGCAGTTATAAGGAAGTAAAATGGCTAAGTGTTATCAACTAGTAGGTGTGCCAGCCGCAGGTAAGAGTACTTGGGTTAACTCTCAAGTATGGGCCAAGGATTGCGCATACATATCTACAGACAAGTTTGTAGATGCTTATGCCCACGAAGTAGGTAAGACTTACAGCGAAGTGTTTAAAGACATTATGCCAAAGGCTGTTGACATGATGGCGGCAGAAGTTGTACAAGCACGAGAACAAGGTAAGGATATAATTTGGGATCAAACTTCAACTTCAATTGCTAGCCGTGAGCGCAAGTTTAATATGTTACCAGGTTACGAACATATTGCTGTAGTGTTTAAGACTCCTGAAAAGGAAGAATTACTTCGACGTCTAGCTAGCCGTCCTGGCAAGAACATACCATTAAATGTTGTTGAACAAATGGCATTTGATTTGAATATGGAGCCACCAACTCTAGACGAAGGATTTAAGGAAATTTGGTATGCATAAAAACGCACCTTCGGGTGCTTTTTTTTGACTAAAATTTCTACACTATAAATATGTACATGACAATACTCGGACTTGACCCAAATCACACGCCTTTTAAATATTTAGACGAATACATTACTGCACCCGATTGGGATAAATTGCATAACGAAGTTAGTTTAGGAATTGCCAAAGCTGAATGGAATAAGAAATTTGTTTCTAGCGGTGTACACAAACAGTGGGCAGAAGAAGAAATTACTACCACATTCATTGATTTAGAAAACAGATTAAGTCCTGTGCAACTAGCGACATTTAGAACTTTAAAAGAAACAGACGAAAAAATCAAATATCTAAATGCGTTACTGTACACACCACATCCATTTTGGGTATTGTTTTTGCGTTGGAATAAGCGTATAGAAGGAACTGGTGTTTATAATAAAGCAGTTCCTAAAGATTGTTTTTGGACGCCCAATGCCAAGCATTTCCCTACACTAGTTGAATTTATTAAAACTTTACCCTTTGAAGGAATAGGTCGTGTTATATTGTTTATGACTGAAGCCAACAATAAAACTGTTCCACACTACGATGTTTTAAATGAAGAACAACGAGCAGAAAAATCACACGATGATTTTATATGGTTCACTACTAAATCGAAATCAAAAGGCATTTATGTTATGAATGGTGAATCGTTAGAAAAGATATACCCGGATGCTGATAAAAGATTTATATGGTGGAATGAAATGGATTACCATGGTACTGATCCTGTTAGTCATTTTAGTTTTAGTATCAGGATCGATGGCAAATTTAAACCCGAAGTACGAGAAGCACTTATAAAGGATTAAGCGTTCTATTCCAGAATGTATTAATAATAAGACGGTCTTGCTTATTACTCCATTGCTCGAAAAATTGTTTATAATAGCTCATGGCTTTAGCTTTACTAACAGTAGGAAATGGTTCCCAACTTAAAATATCAAAGCCAGCATCGAACAATTTCTCGGTAAATGAGTTTCTATCAACACCATCCCAGTCTGGATTATTTCCAAAATTCTTTTCTAATATTTCTAAACTTTTCCAAACTTCTATATAATCAATGCTTGTGCTGGTAGGATTACCAATTTTAACACGCCATACTAAGTCTCCGTTCTTAGCAGACTCTTCAAATATTTTGTTATGTGCCGACCATTCAGATGTTAAATCAGCTGTTTGCTTTCTAATATTCATGCCCGATTTCGATAGCGATGGATCAAAATAATTTTTATAAAACGATTCGTTATCATCTAAGTGTTGTACCCACAAGTATCGGATAGCCCAAGGTCCTGCATTATCAGGCGTTATAAGTGCATCCATTTGTTGGCCAGTTTGTTTGCCAAACAAACGTTTTGGTGTTATCTTCATAGCGAATATTTTTGTTTATGAACAGCCCAATCTTCCTCGGACAAATGATCGATATTGATCCTATAAAAATTACGAATATATTTCTTTGTATCAAACGTCAGCGCAGATCTAGCGTGTAAAAAAGTCCAGTTATCATAAATTGCAATATCATATAAATCCCATTTATGATGATATTTTAAATTTTCAATCTGTTGTAAATGAAATAACCATTGTCTAATTAAAAAACAATGTCCTTGCAATTCTCCATCAATCTTTACATCCTTAATCCACGCATTGGTTAGTGGTCCCCAGTTATAATAATTTAATCTTAAAGATTCTTTTCCAGTTATCGGATGTATCTTTAACATATCATGTTCTTGTAGATCCGTACCTTCATCGTACCAACTTTGTTGTATAACTTTAGTTATTGGTATCAGTGCTGTCATCTCTGGAGTAAGATAGTTTATACCTTCTTCTAAATTTAGCCATCTAGTTATTCCTGATACTTCGGGATTTGGGTTTTCAGTAATCCAAAGACTTCTAAATGGGAAAGGCCTGTAGGACCTGTTTGGAATATCAGAATGCCATGGCATTTCACGCTCATCGATTGCTGTTATATTTTTATTATTAAACGGGCTGATGAATAATGGGCCATGTTTAGTATTGACTGGTTCTATAGATTCTCTCGAATAAGCGTATTCAGGACCATTCCATGGCCGGCCAAACATTAATGAAAATAAAGCGTATTCTTCTTTGGTAAATTGCACTTGTTTAAAAAAAATTAATTTTCTTTCATACATTAAATTGCGCCAGTAGTCAGCAGAATATTCAAAAAATTCTTGAGGAGAATCTAAATAAATTTTAGATCCCCAGTTGTCATGTATATTTTCAATTCTCATGATAATCTTGCATCTATGATAAAATTAATTCTAGGTGTATTACTTTTGTTTTCTAACCAATGTGGCACGTGGTTGTTGACCCAGTATAAACAATCCTGATCTAAAATACATTCTTCGTCTTGAATAACAAATAAATTTTCAGGAGCGGCTGTAATTGTGAAATGAAATCTGTCGTAGTAACTAAAATATTTACCCTCGTCTGTATGCAAATCTACCTTTTTGTTAGCAGATAATTTACTAGCAAAAATTCTGCCAAACTCGATACGGTTGGCCTCTGTTTCTTTAAGTGCATTTTCTAACCAATCTACAGTTTTTGCAAATACTGGTATTTTAATTAAATCGGAATCTGTTACGTCCATGTGTTGGTTTGATTGAATAGTATCATATTCTTTAGGCAAGTCTTTTAGATAACGTAATGGAAAACTTTCAGTGTGTCTTAACGCCTGTGTAATCGTCTGACGATGTGTTGTTAGTTTCCACAAATAATCGTTTGCAGGGTTGGAAAAATATTGACGCAATTCTTCACCTAGCTCAGTCGAGGAAGATAATTTAAACATATTTAAATCATCGTTAAACAATTTAAAAGGGCTTACCATATTCATAAGTTACCTCCTTTCGGCAACTGGGTTCTATATTTTTGTTTTAAAAAAGTACAACGTACAATAGTATCTGTCGGCAATAATATGCGTCCAAACAGTACTTGCCAATAATTGGTATATATACATCTGGTTTTGGATGGAACAATTATTTCATCAAAATAATCATAACGTTCACTTGCTTCAGGACTAAACGCAAACCTACGTAAAAGTTTTGCGTGTTTTCCAGACCACAACGTGTAAAATTTTAATCGGCCTTGTGCTTCATTATAAGCCATGGCTGCATCTAATAATGGACGAACGAATTCTTTATTGTTAGCTGATCGTATCATAGTGCCGTACCAACATGCTTCATCTGGACTCATGTAAAATGATATAAGAGATTTTATGCTACCGTCTTCATCCTGCAATCCTAATGCTTTGTAACTGTGTAACCCTGACAAGTAAGTTTCTACAAAACTTCTATGATGAATTTCTTCTATAGGATTTTTATCAGTAGGTACAAAATAATTAGCATGTAAATCTGTACCCATATAATTCTTTGTATAAAATAATGGACGTACAAGTTCGCTATGTGTAGAATCTAACTCTATAATTTTCATGCTTGTCCTTTTAATTGCTTTATTACTAAATCGTATGGTATTCCGTCTATACTAGATTCTAAACGTTTAACTTGGTCAACACCTATGTCCTTGTACGCAGTATAATTAAATGCTAATAAACTCTCAAATCCATGTGTTTTTGTTTTTGGTCTAGTTTTGTATAACGTAGATAAAATTGCGTTTTTGCTACTAGCCGAGTTTAGTTTATAATTGTATCTTGTAGAAACAAGTTCTTTAATTTTTGGATGCTCTAACCAGTATAACAATAATTCAGGAGTATAGCTAAACCATTCATTGACTAACGGCACATTAAACTTTTCAGTAAACCTCATTGCACTGGCATCTTCATTTTCTCTAAATGTATAGTACCAAAAACTATCATTTAAATTTACTTGGCGAGTTAATAATGCTTCTCCGCCCATTACAGCCGGTGCACCTAATTTTAAAATATTATGGTATACCATTATGTACGTTAGCTGGGTGCATTGTATTTGTTTACCGAATTCCGTTGCTTCTCCGGAATAGTAAAAATCATGTACATTGAAATCTATAATATCTAATTTAACACCTAGTTCTTGTGCGATTGCTTGCGCTTCTGCAACTTCCCCAGTATTATAATTATTTTCAAATCTAAGAGCTACACATCTAGGTTTAAACCCGTTGTGTATAAAATTACGTAAAACTATTTCGCTGTCAGTACCTCCAGACAAAAATAGAACTAAATCATTGCCCAAATCTTTACGAACTAGTTCTGCGGTTCTATGCAGTTCATCGACATACGAACTATTAGCATATCTGTCCAGGTCGACAGATCCTACCGTCACTGAATATTTTTCAACGGAATTTGTTCTGTAACCATACGCTTTATCTCCTATACTGTAAGATAAATGATTTTTATAAGTAAAATCCATTAAAAATTTAACCCTACTTCTTGTATTCTTTTTTCTAAATCTTCTATGCTTGGGTTGGGCGCAAACTTAGTCTGTATAATTAATCTAAAATTCTTACCTCTATTTCTGAAAAAATGAAAAACATCTGTGTTGATTAAATAAAAATCGCCAGGTGTTTGATTAGTTAATTCTTGTACATACGGTACATTTTCTATATCAAAAATATTAAGAACATCTCTAGAGTGCATTGCAACATTTAGTTCGGGCGGATTTTCTCTCATTTTCATTGTGCCAGATCGATTAACAAGTATTTCCTCGTCAGTGTACCACCTAACCCAATCTTCAGGATTGCATTCTACAACTACATTTAATGCACATTTTTTATCCACACCGTCTTTGTGAATATATTTGCAACCCAATTGTCCATCGGTTGATAAATGTTCGGGCGGAGTTACAAACGTTTTAATGTTATGTATTTTTAAATCATCAGTTTGGAAGTCTTTGGGGAATATTAAATCTATAAAATACTTTACAACTTTATCATTTGGATAGATAATTTTATATACAGGAGTTCCGTAAATAGGACTGTTAATAATATTATCTTTAATCGGAGTTAACAACTCAATAGGAATATTTCCTAGATGTTTATGATTCATTCCTGTTTTTCCAAATAGAATCTCTGCTTTCTTTTGTAGCAATAAAAGGTAAAAATAGTAGACTAGAATCCCATTCGGATTTTTTACCGCTTACAGTAGTTCCAAAGTCGTACGCACTTGCTCGTTCGTGATGGTTGTTATGCCATCCTTGACCCCAAGTAATCCAGGCAAGCAACGGAACATTTCGACTTTTATCTTTTGTTTCAAAAGTTCTGTATCCGAATCCGTCGGTGTGGCAAAATACATTAATATTACTTTCCATATATAAGCTCAATGCGGCTGGCACAATAAATCCAAATAACAACAACTGCCAGGATATTACTCCAACAACAAGATAAGTGCCTAATACAATCCAATTATAATTTTTAGCAATCCAAACATGCATAGGATCTTTAAGTAAGTCTATAGCAAACTTAGCATTAAAATATTGATCCCAATCGTACAACCAACTGTGCCAAGCATACCACCAGCCTTTACTAGGAGCATGAGCATCTTTTTCAGTATCGCTATATCTGTGGTGACTACCACGATGTACTGCCGCCCACCCTAACGGGCTACCTTGTAAACTTAAACAACTTAGCCACAGCACGATAGGTTTTAATCCCCATCGCAACTCTACTGCTTTATGACTTACATATCGATGCAGTCCAACAGCTACACCAAGCCCTTCGATTAATACCCACCCAATAAACAATTCCCAAAAATTAATCCAGGTAAAATTAAAAAAGTATAGGTATAACGCAGTTCCAAACCAGGCAACGGCGTGAGCGGGGTACAACACATAGTAGAGGAAAGAATTTGTCTTAGGCATATGGTATTTAATTAAATAACTCACCATGAAGAAAATAATCGACTTTGCAAATAACTTTGATGAACAACTTTGGAACCAATATCAAAGTTATTTGCTAACTACTAACGATGATCTTAAAGATAACTATGTAGGCTTAAACCCAAGAGATTTTGCCTGTTTTCCTGTAGTTATAATTGATAACCAAATTGTGTGTTTTAGTGCATTACAAATTAATGAAGAACGTTGGGGAGCAGGGATAGGCAGGGTCAGCACTAGAATGTGGATACATCCTGACTACAGACACAGGGGTAGATTTACAGGCGGTGACAAGTTTCTTAATACTGCATTTTGTTTACCGTTACAGATAGCAAAAGCTAAACTACTCAATTTGGATTGTGTATTCATCAGTAGAGAACATAATCCAAAAGCATTTGAACACTATTTGGACTTAGTTGAAATTAATTGTAAAATGAACTTTGATTTAGAACCAACACGTTATAATGTCTGCGGGTCATTAAACCCTATTCCAGAAAGTTGTAAACAGTATGTTGCGGTACATTGTTTTAATCCTAACGGAGTTAAACGTTGGGCTGATCAAATGAGAAAATATGCTTTATAGAGATAATTGGTTTGCCTGGGCATATGAAGACGGAGTGGAATATGGTTCTAAGACTACACCACAATCTAAAGTTAATTTCATACTGAGAAATACTATCACACGTCCTATCCAAAGCCATTACAACGAACTGCGTAACAATGCACAAGCAATTAGAGATGCTGTGCCTGGATCACTAGACTTGCTTTTTTCTGGTGGAGTAGACAGCGAAGTAGTATTACGAATATATCTAGAACTTAAAATTCCTGTTAATGTTTATATTTTCAAATATGAAGATGATTATAACTTGCCCGACTATTTACAAGCGACACGTATTTGCAGGGAACTGAATGTTACTCCAACAGTTATAGATTTTAATTTAAGAAAATTTTTTGAAAATGATGCATATGACATATGGACTAAAATTTATGCTCCAAGCAGTGGATTTTTACCGCAATTAAAAATGGCCGAGTTTGTTGATGGCACACCAATATATGCTACTGGCGAACCATATTGGAGACGTACTAGTAAAGACTGGACACAGCCTGCAACGTGGGAATTCCTATTAGAAGAATCATATCACTTGTGGGCATTGTATTTTAAAACTATCGGAAGAACTGCTATTACAGATTGGTATGAATATTCACCAGAATTAATATTAGCTTACTCTAAACTTCCATACGTGCAAGATTTAATAAACGACCGTATTACTGGAAAATTATCCACAGTGACTAGCAAAGGAATAATACATAAACAATATTGGCCAACACTAGAACTTAGAAATAAATTAATAGGGTTCGGAGGCGTGGACGAGAATCCAAACAAATTATTACCTCCGTTTATGTTAGAATTTTCTAAACAATACGGTCGGGATAAAGTTACTAATAAAATTGTTGGATATACTGAAACAGAATTAATTGAAAAAATAGGAAGTTAAAATCTATGTTTTATAAAGATAATTGGCTTTCTTGGACTTATAATGATGGGCCCGAATACGGACTTAAATTGTCTCCCCAAGCAAAGATGAATTTTATTCTTAGAAATAAAATTACCCGACCTGTAAAAAGTTATCATGAAGAACTTTTAGAGAACGGAAAAGTTATATACGAGCGGTTTAATAAACCGTTAGGATTATTGTTCTCTGGAGGAGTAGACAGCGAGATTGTTTTAAGAGTATACCTTGATTTAAAAATTCCAATTAAAGTATATATTTTTAAATATGAAAACGATTATAATATTATAGAGTTTACTCATGCTATCGAAACTTGTAAGAAACTTAACGTAACTCCTGTTGTAATCGATTTTAATTTAGAAAAGTTTTTTGAAAACGAAGCATACGATTTTATGCTAAAGACGTATGCCATGGGCCCTGGTTGGTTGCCACAAATGAAAATGACAGACTACATCGATGAGATTCCTATAATAGCTAGTGGGGAACCATATTTTCGAAGAACCAGCAAAGATTGGACTAAAAACTATCCATGGGTGTTTCAAATAGACGAACATTCGCACCACTGGGCTGTATATCACTTAGCTATTGGACGAACTGCTATTACAGATTGGTATGAATATTCTCCTGAGATACTAGTGGCATTTAGCCAACTACCATATATACAAGACTTAATTAATGACAGAGTACAAGGTAAATTGTCTACAGAGACTAGCAAGGTTATGATACATCAAGCATACTGGCCCGACATTACGCCTAGAACTAAACTAATTGGTTTCGAAGGGCCTAATCCAGATAAAGAGAAAATATTTCCACCTTTCATGGAAGAGTTCGATAGGCAGTATACAAAAGCAAATTCGAATAGAATTCAAGTATATTTAGAACAGACTTTACTTAATCTAATCTATTCGCCGTAACCCATTTTCCAAAATGTACACAATGATCTTCGAGATGGCTGGTTGATTTCATTAAAGGAAAGAATCGACCATGCTGTGCTTCGATTGTATCTACATCTTCATGAAACACATCCTCTAGTTTTTCAAATATAATCTTACGATCTTGCGTAGTAGCCGGATCATAATAGAATTGTGTTATCCAATCGAATCCAAACTCAGTGTTATTATCTTTAGGAATAGTATAGTTAACTGATAAACAACCCTTACTCCATTCAATAAACGTAAATGGATATATGAATAACCACCATCCAGTGCTACAGGTTTGTAGTATCCATCCGTCACCGGCATCCATGTCTACATTATCCAATCCTTCAATAGTAGACAGCCAGGGATGCACAACATCGTCACCTCCACGTATGTGTAATAAATCGGCTTGAATTTCCATCATCCATAACCAACTTCCGGTACTGCTACCTTGCATTACATGACTAAACTGTAGATTTTCTTCTTTTGCTAAATCGTCGACCCAGTAATGGGTGGGCTCTTTAAAATTTTTAAAGATTAACCCCGACCGTCCGATTTCGGCAGAACCGCATCCTAAATGCCTATCATTGTTAACAGGTTGTCCATTTTTGTCCCAAGCAAAGCCGTGATATTTACAAACAATATTATCTACGGTTTGCCCATTTTTTCCTAATGGGTACATTCGGTGTGGACAATATCTTTTTAATAAATTTATGTTACCGTTATTTGAATTTAAAATATATTCGGGCGTGACAAAATTTCCACTAGCAAGAGATGCCTTGTGTGCTAAAATCTTTGGCGGAGTTTTAAATATCATATCATATTTATAGCACACCTTTCTGACCGGTCACTAAATAGAAGATGGAAAATAAAACTTATTGGGGATATCATTTAATGCTAGATTGCGACCAATGCAATGATAGCATTATAAGTAAGGATATTATTAAATCATTTGTCAGCAGATTAGTCGTAGCTATTGATATGATAGCTGTTGGTGAACCTTGGATAGAACGTACAGCTATAGGCTTGCCAGACAAAGAAGGTTTTAGTATGTATCAACTCATAGTTACCAGTAATATATCGGCACATTTTATAGATGAGTCCCGACAGATGTATCTCGACGTGTTTAGTTGCAAACCATTTGAAAAACAAACAGTTATCGATATGGTTAATGAAGTGTTTTCTCCAACTAATATTAATGCTAACATGGTTCTAAGGAACGCTAAAAAATGATTAAACTAACTACAAAATTTCAAGAAAAAATACCACGAAGCGTGGGCAAAATGCTTTCATGGCGAGTATTAATGATTATCCAATATTTTTGCATTGGTTACTTTACTACAGGTAGTATGGCATTTGGCGCAGGATTAGCAGGTGTAACTACTGTCATTAATAGCACACTTTACTTCTTCCACGAACGTGCATGGAATCGAGCCGATTGGGGTAAACAACTTAATTCGGAACAATTGGATTCATAGATCCAATTCTGTAATGTTGTATAAAAAACTTTAATCCGTCCGGTGTGCCGTCATCTTTATATTTTAAAAATTTAGTAGCGTTGGCGGCAACATAGTCGATACCTTCTTTCCAGATCCTGTGAGCAACGTGATCTTTATACCCGCTAGTAAACCATGTGTCAAATTCACTAGCCCAGTCGCTAGTTGATTTGTCTGTTTGAAACCATGATGTATTCCAATTAGAGTATATTACTGGTTTTATCATTGGCTCTTGTATTAATCTCCAATTATCGGCACTTAGATTTTTACGATCCCACAGTTCTCTATGTTGCGGATTATAATCTAAAAATCGTTTAATAACATGGCATTGCTTGCATAACATATCGGCGGCATCTGGGCTCCAATAAAAGAACTCTAGTGCAGAGTTTGTATAATCTTTAAAACTGTCATCGATAGGAACTATGTTTACACCTTTGTCTGTAAAATACATATAAAGATTATTGTTGTCTATAACAGTGCGAGGTTTGTCAATTCCTACTACCATTGCCACTTTATGCGATTTGTCAAACTGTTTTCTAACGTCTTTAAAGTAAGAATAGTTGTATCGGGTTACATTAAGCGGATTTAATCCTTCTTTTCTGTCAAGCACCCAACTAGCATCACCATACGAGGTAAATGCTTCGAATAAGTTTTTTGTTAAATCTAGGATAGTTATTTTTGTCCTAGGTATAAGATGTTCTACTTCTTTAAGTCTGGGTATAGTTTGTAACTGATGTTCTGCTCCGGTGTTCCAGCTAGCTGTTTGTTTAGGATCTAACACAACAAATTTGTCCCAAGCTGTTGACATATGGTTAACAACAATTTCATCAATGTGCAAGTTTTGACGTATAAAACTCATTAGTATGTTATGACTATCAGAACCTCCACTGTAACTTAATATTATATAATCATACTTTTCTCTAATTCGTTTAGCACGTTCATCGTATAATTGATCTAAGGATTTTTCGGGTTCTTTAGTCCAATCGTATGTTGAAAAGAATTCTTTATTAAAATTCCATGTCACTTCTTTGTTAACACTTGATGCAAACAAACAAGCTCTGATCTTGGACTCAAATTTAACTCCGTCCACTTCGTAAAAACTATTAATAATCATAAATCTAATTTAGAAACTAATTCGGAAATGATTTCCGCAGACGATTTAATTGATTTTGCATAATCAATAGCACGGCCAGCAAACACATGCCCGTTGGTAGGATCGTTAATTCCTATTGAAATACCCGCTGTATGATTGTAATCTGTATTTTCTAATTCTGAAAATATTAAAGCGTTTTGTTTAGCACCATTAGAAAAGTTTTTAATATCAGACGATGACGAAGATATTATCTTTAATTTTGTTTCTAATGATATTTTTGACTCTGTTGCTACCGATAGCATTGTGCCTACACCAACTGCAACTGCACCGTTATCAATATAATACTTTACTTGTTCCGGAGTGCCTATTCCGCCCGAAACTATTATTTGCAATTCAGGATATAATGATTTAACAGATTCAAATAATGAATTTAATTCTGATGTTCCACGACCAGCGCCATCTTTTCCTTTAAGTATGACACCAGTAATTCCAGGAATAATATCTTTTAAACTTAAACATTTGGTAAAAATTTTAATGTTGTTGTTAATTAACTTATCTATTGCAAGTTTGAGAAGTGTTCGGCGATCTTGTGTAACTTCAATTTCGCCTGCTTCATCTAAAATCAATTCAACAAATTCAATCTTTCGAGATACAATAACATCCAATATTTTAGAAGAAATTATCGGACCTACACCTGTACTTACAAACAATTTATAATCACCAAACGTGTTAAAGTATTCATCTAAGTCTTGCGATAATCCTATGTTTCTAGGCATTGGATAATTGAAAATGCTCAAACTAGGTATCCCGCCGGATTGCCTTACTGCTTTTGCCAGTGATATATCTGATACCTGATTCATCGCCATGGCCACGATAGGATATCGTGAACCTAAAATGTTGGTCATTTGATTCCTTTATTTTTAAGGTCAACTATTTATACCATAAATATTTGCATGATTAAAATACTTGGAAACGCATTCGATAAAACCGGCAACAACGTGATTGTAAAATATTCTACTTACGTTGGTGCTGGCCCTAAAGAATTATTATCTTTATATTATAGAGGAATGGCAGATTGCATCGATGATGGCCATGCCGGTTCACAAATTGAAATACACAATAACTGTCGAGCAGTATATGCCGAAATGGATAACAAGGTTGTTGGCGCATGTGTTATCGATTGGGATCCGACTGTATCAAAGTCTGTATACATAGTTTTTACTATAATTGATAAAGATTATAGAGGACGCGGATTGTATAAAATTATTTTTGATTATCTAGAACAAGAAGCAAGAAGGTTAGGTGCTATGGAAATTACATCAACTGTGCATATTAACAACGAAAAGAATTTGGTTGCTCGCAAATCAGTAGGTATGATGCCTGTAGTCTATAAAACTCAAAAACAACTAAATAACTAGTAGGAGTCATGACCTACCTAAATTTAATATTATCGGGAGAAAACTATGCCAGTTACGGTTACACATACACTTACAAGACCTGACGGAGTTAGGGGGTTTGCCGCCCAAAGTCCTGCAAATAAAGCAATAGTAGAATCAATACGTGCATGGACAGCTACACAACCAGGATTCGTTAGTCAAACCTTTGCAAAACCTCTTTATACAGTTGTATGGAGCACTCCTACAGATTATGCAAATTGGAAGGCGGCCTTAAGTGCCAAACCGGAACATATTGAAATAGTTAAGTACAATATTGCAAACAACATAAAATCAACTTGGACAGAAACATTATCTTAATCAAAAAAGTCAGTTTAACCAAAATAAAAATAAAAAGGCTCTGTTAGGGCCTTTTTTATTGACTTTAATCCAAAATGGTTATATAATATAAATGTGGACGTGAGTGGAACATGGTATACCTCCTCCTAGTAGCTTCGGCGAACGGAGGGTACAGGGCTTGGTCCTAGACTGCCTTTGTAGGTTCGAATCCTACCGCCCACACCAAATTTAACAGGCACAGAAAGGCAACAAATGAAAAAGGCACTTGCAGTGGTTTTAGCAGTAACTTCCGTTAATGCATTCGCATATTTTGAAGATCCTCATCAGCAATTTGATATGACCCATAATATGACTAATCAAACTACTATTACATTTAAACAAGTTGATAATGTCACGGCTGAGTGCGATAAAGAAAGTCGAGCTCGAGGTGGCGGCGGATTTGGTTATAGTGTAGATGCGTGTAGTTTTTGGGATAAGAAATTAGTTGGTCCTGATAGCTGTATCGTTATTACTCCTAAGACTGCTAACTTTCATACTATTGGACACGAAATTCGTCATTGTTTACAAGGTAATTGGCACAAATGAGAGATTTGGAAGAAGACATTTGGAAGGATTCCGAGATCCTAAACAAGATACGAATTCGTGATGACTATGCTCAAAATGTCTATGCGGCTTTTTGCAATATGCGCTGGTGCCCTAGAGAAACTTTTCCTGCACTAAGACAAGATGCCAAAAAGGATCTTTGGAGTTGTAGCTGGCGAAGTGCTGGCGGGTTAGTTGCCGATTGGCAAGGTAAGGGTGGAGACTACATGGATTGGTATTGTTCAGGTATGGGCGGTGTTGCTACTTATGATTTGGAAGAAGGCGAAGAGTATATGACCAAAATGAAGTATGTTCCAGAAGGTACAATTACCGAAGAAGTAGAGCGAGACTTTAACCGTTTGGGCTGGTTTCCAGTTCCTTGGGAAGATGGCGAATAAAAGTGTAAATAATGTTATGACCCAATGGACTATAACCTTAGAAGAAGACCCCGAAACAGGCGAGTTAATATTGCCGTTTCCGGAAGATTTCTTAGAGAAAGCTGGATGGAAGGAAGGGGACACATTGAATTGGATCGACAACAAGGATGGCACTTGGTGCCTAGAAAAAGTAAGTAATGGCTAAAGACGATATTATAGAATTAACAGGCAAAGTTGAAGAAGTATTACCAGGTAATATGTTTCGAGTACTAGTAGAAAATGTACCGAATCCACTGTTGTGTTATTTGGGTGGGAAATTAAAGCAAAATAAGATTAGAATTATTTTAGGTGATAATGTTAGGTTAGAAGTTAGCCCTTATGACTTAACCAAAGGTAGAGTAACTTATAGGTTGTAATATGAACATAATTCTTGAACGTATATACGATGTTTGCAAACGTGTTCGAGAACAAAGTCCTGAACAAATTACCTTCAAAAAATTAATAACCAAAACACGCAAAATATTCAAAGAAGATAACTTTGATATTGCAATCAAAACCAAGCGCGAAAAAGATCTAGATCCTGACAAGTGGTATGTCATGGCATATTACGATTCCGAAAACGATTCCAATATGGAAACAGCTATTGAAGTTATCGTGCATCATAATTTAGATGGCACTGAAGAATTTGGAGATAGGCAAGTATCATTGTTTCTTACCGAAATTTATGATGCTACAATTCATGAATTTAGACACCAGTATCAAAGTATGCGTAGAGATCACACGATGTATGGTGCTCAAGCAACTAGCCCCTACGACGAATACTTGTCCGATAGTGATGAATTGGATGCGTATGCTTTTAGTATTGCCGTTGAATTACTACGAGTTATGGACGTACACCGTGCAAGACGGAATTTGAGCAGAATAAAAATAATGTCCAAAATGCGCACTGGATCAGTTTACTCTAGCCCAGTTTTGAGAGCATACATAGAACATTTTGGATTAAACGACATTACCAAAAAGTTAGCCAAAAAGATATATTTGCATTTAGGAACGATTGACAGCAGATACATTTTCATGTAAAATACTTGTATATTAACTCAGTGAGCGAGTATCATGCAACCAAAAGAGTTTCCTACACAGAAAGTGTTAGAATTGGCCTGCGCGGCCCAGCGAGTCAACGGAGCATACCTTAAAGAACAAGAAGGTGTATATGCTAACGATGGTGTTCTTATGTACATCAAGTATCCAAACAAAATTTTAATGATGCTGACGCTGGATGACAAAATGGTTATTCCTGATACTAAAGCACTTAAGATCGAGCCCGAAGATATTGCTTGTGCAGAAGAAATTCAAAGGTATTATAAGCGTTTGATGTTTGCCGCTATTGAAAATGAAAATGATTTTTTAACTACAGTAAATTCTATCCTTAACAGTGATACAGTTAGAGAAAACCAACTTGGGTATGTAGCCTGTTTGCCTAGTGTGCAACTAAAAGATTATGTTCATAACGAAGTTAAAAAGGCTTCCAGAGTAGTCGACGAAGGTTTTCTAGGCAATCCCGGTGATCGGTTAGCGGACTTGGACTGTGAGATACTTGAAGTCATCAAGTCAAAAAACTTTGAAGGTTGGAATATTTGTGCTATAATAAACAATAAGATGGCTAGTTGGATGAGCCAAGTAGAACTTAAACGTGGTCCTTGCGTTGTTGTAAAAGCCAAGGTAAAAGATAACAGCAAACACTGGAAACATCAAAATGATGAAACCAGACTTAACTATGTGAAAGCGGTGCAATAATGGCAGGTACAGCAAAATCGGTTTACTTAACAATAAACAAAAAAGGGTCTTTTAAAACAGAGTTTACTAAAGTGTTTTTTAATGCCAAGGACTATAACGAATACGTTAAAACTGATGAATTCAAAGCTAAATGGCCGGCTACTGAATATACTATTACAAAAGAAGTATATTAGAATGGACAATAAAGATTGGTTCTGGGTAGTAGTTACTTGGAGTATTTTATTTTACATAACTTGGAATTTTATATTATGAGTAAAGCAAAACACAAACCCTATCAATGGATTGATGGCGAAACAGCTGATCGCATTACTAGTCTTAATCTAAAAGACTATCGTGCGTATCTTAAGAAAGAATTAAAGCAGTGGAAGAAGAATCCAAAGACAGATTCGAACCCAGATGGCTATTGGATGCACGATGAAGACGTGGGCATTAACATGCGTACCATTGCCGCACTGGATTTAATTATTAGCCACTTTCCAGAAACATCGGATGAGATAAAATGAAAAAAGAACTAGATGAATTGCTGTGTGAGAAGTATCCTAAGATGATGGTTAACCGAGACAAGCCCATGCAGGAAACTTGCATGTGTTGGGGCTTTGATTGTGGCGATGGTTGGTTTAATATTTTGAATCAGCTTATGGGTAATATACAACATCACATTGATTGGCGTAATCGTCAGCGTGAAGCTGTAATCAAATTCAATAAACTTAGAGAAGCAGGTCAATCAGGTAATGCAGAATTGTTTGCAGACTTAATGGCGGCTGAATATGGAGATAAGGGATTCAATGCAGACTTTATTAAAAAACGTGCTGAAGAATACATGACCACTCCATTACAACCAGTTCCAGAAGAAATTCCCCAAGTAACATTAGATCAAGTTAAAGAAAAGTTTGGTACACTACGTTTTTACTATCAAGGCGGCGATGACTACATTCGTGGACTTGTAAGTATGGCAGAATCAATGTCAGGAGTTACTTGTGAAGAGTGTGGTGCTCCCGGTGACCGTGGCGGTGATGGTTGGATTACAACATTGTGTGAAACACACAGGCAAGAACGTGACGAACGTAAATTACTCAAAGAAGGATTCGAACAATGATTACTATGAAAGAATGGATGGAGTTAGTAGACTATAAAATCACCGAAGGTGGTGAGTATGGATGGGCTTGCTATGGTCCTAATGCTTATAGCTTAGACAGTTGGAATGGAGTTCATGGTAAGGGTGGCTATAGTTTTTCAATTGCATTCAGCACCAAAACTCAAAAGGTCTATGAAGTAAGTGTATGCGATTACACTAACAATCGTGCCTATCGTATGATTGCCAAAGACAAGCAGAAGAAATATGCTAAATTGGCAGAAGCTTATGGTGTTAGCCTAAATGAAGCGTGGGACGATGTTGACTATGTTGACTTGGAAGTTGACGATGATTTTATTTCAAAATGTCTAGCTATTAAAGCAGGTGAAAAATACTCAACTGATGTAAGTATTCCATTAGACTTGCCAGATGATTTGCTAATGTTTGCTTTTAAACAAGCTCATGCAGAAAATATGACGTTTAATGATTGGATGAACAAAATGCTCAAAGAATTCATTGACAAAGTGGAGAAAGGCGAGTATACTAAAGAAGATGTAGATAAGTTTAAGAAAGAACACCCTGAATATGAATTTGGGGAAGAGATAACCGAAGAGGATTAAATGAGAATCAAACTAGTCAGTGACCTCCATTTAGAGTTCAGTGACATCAACATTCAAAATGATCAGGACTACGATGTACTGATCCTAGGAGGTGATATTATGATCGCCCAGGATCTCCACGACCATCCTGAGCTCGTTAATACTAGTGATCAACGGGCTATTGCCAATGGTACCGGCTTGGGTCGTAGACAAGAACGTGCTCAAAGATTCCGTGACTTTTTGAAGCGTTGTAGTTTTCAGTTTCCGCATGTGATCTACATCATGGGCAATCACGAATTCTACAATGGTAAGTTCTATGCTGGCATCGATTATATGCGTGACGAAGTTGCCAAGTTTCCCAACATCTATATGTTGGAACAGGATACTAAAATCATCGATGATGTTGTATTTGTTGGTGGAACACTTTGGACCAATATGAACAAGCGTGATCCTCTGACTATGCATGCCATTGAAGGTATGATGAACGACTTTCGTATCATCCGTAATGACTACAGAAGCTATGCTCCTATGAGTGCGTTGGATGTTGCCGTTCGTCACGACAAGACTCTTGCCTATATCAAGATTGTTCTAGATCAAAACAAGGATAAGAAGTGTGTTGTGGTAGGACATCACAGTCCTAGTTTCCAAAGTGTACACGAACAGTATGCTCACGAGACACTGATGAACGGTGGATATCACAGTGACTTGAGTGAGTTTATTTTGGATCACCCACAGATTGTGCTATGGACACATGGACACACTCATTATCCGTTTGATTATCGGATCGGTGAGACACGTATTGTTTGTAACCCACGTGGTTATGAAAACGATGGTTACAGCGAAGACACAGGCTGGAACCCTAATATTTTATTGGAGATTTAAAATGAGTGAAAATTTAACACCCCCTAGCGTACCAGATATGCTAAGATTAACAGCCGCTAATCAAGTCGAATTCATGACACAAGTTGCGGCACATATTGAAAAATTAGAGCAAGCAGTTGCTCAGTTGCAAACTCGTGTTGCCGAACTAGAAGGGCCTAGTCAATGATAGATTGCATGATTCTGGGAGATAGCATTGCTGTTGGTACAGCAATGTTTGCCCCTGAGTGTGCAGTTTACGCTAAGGGCGGATGGAATAGCTGGCAGTGGAACAAAAAGTTTATGATTCAAGATAAACTTAAACCAGAAGCTAGCCATGTTATTATTAGTCTCGGTACTAATGATCACAAATATGTAAACACAGAAGCAGAATTAGAAATGCTTCGTGCTAACGTAAAGGCTGATCGAGTTTATTGGGTACTGCCAGCTATTAAACCTAACATACAAGATATTGTTAAAAAAATAGCACAAGAACATGGAGATGTAGTATTGCCCATTACATCATTGCAACCAGATAAAATCCATCCAAGTTGGGCCGGTTATAAACAAATTGTAAAAGAATCAAAATGAAAATTGGACTTAGTTACAGTCGTTGCGTTCGAGACATTGTCGATGGTGTGGTAGACATCGACGATGTTCTTGTCGTTATTGCTCGAACAGATTTCGATCCGCATGACGATGAACAGTGGTCAGGTATTTGGTCAGGGTACCACGGTTACAGTCCATGGAGCAATCCAGAATGGGCCAATTATTCTGATGAAGATGAAGACCGGTTTCGTAGTGTAAGCATTGAACTTTGGGAAAGAGGCTTGTTCCATCAACCGCGCAAGTTTGGCGCACACCCAAGTCGACGTCCCGAAATTTGGCTAGAAGCAGTACTTCCCAACAGTGAATTGAACAAGAATCCTGCCGCCAAACTGGCTTGGGACAAGTTCCAAACTATTGCAGGACTTTCGAGTGTCGAATTGGATGACAAGTATAGGTAATTCAGTTATAATACTATTATCGTAACTAAACAAAGAGTTCAAAATGAAATATGCGTTTTTGCTAACAGCGTTGTTTCTAACAGCCTGCGAAGCAGATACCAAGCCTATTTTAACTTATAATGAACTAGTTCATTATCCAACTGATTGTACTAAAGCCAGACAGCAGTTAGAGCATTTAAAATACATTCAACATTATAAAAACTTCGATCCTGATCCTGATAATCTATCGGAAGATGATCGTGCGTATAATAGTAGACTAAAAGCTACTATTTGGTGGTATGCTTATAGTTGTGACAAATCATGAAAAAAATACTCTTATTGCTATTACTAGCAAGTCAATTTGCCACAGCCGAAGAATGTAGGATTGCAACGGCTAGTCAAATGATCAGCGAACGTCATGTGGGCGATATTACTAATTTAGTAGAAACCAAAGGCATCGATAATTGCACAGTAGAATTTGACCTAGAAGTAGATGGTAAAACTTATCATTTACGAGAATTTGAAAAAGGATTGGAACAAGTTGCAAGTCTTTGTCATTATGCCAAAGAACGAGCCAGGCGCAACCTATTGGCAGGGCTAGGTGGTAAATTCAAAACAGAAGCAATAACCGCATGCAGAGAAGGCGAAATTGCTCCGATGAAAATTAAAATTGGTGATACTATTTTGGAGACTGAAGTAGGTCCAAGCAAAATGAACAAGTATTTCAATTACCAAAATAATCGTTGCAGGATGTTTTCCGAACACATGGTTGTAGATAGACAGTTGCGTGTCTATCATGGAGTAATTTGCCAAGTTGATAACAGCAATACAAATTGGCTAGTTGTGGACAAATGGTAGGTTGACTTTTTTACAAAATCAGTTACAATGTAATTTTACACACACAGAAAGGTGAAACATGAAGGCATTTATAGCAGGCACAATCTTTGGATTGATCTTAGCTACTGTTGGTTTCAGCGGTATTGCTAGGATGTTAGACAAAGGCGTAGACACAGTTAAAACTCAAAGTCAGGAGTTGGCAAAATGAACCCTAACTATTTGATTAAAAATATCATGTGGTGTATTATTATTGCTATATTTTTAGCAATAGTTTTTATGACCAGTGGTTGTAGTACTGTAGCAGGAATGGGTACAGACATCAAAGGCGCCGCAGATTGGACGCACGACAAAATGACTAAACCTTCAGTGGATCTTAATAACAAGTGATAGGCAAATAAAATGAAAAAACTTTTAACAGCATTACCTTTAGTAGCGTCTTTGGCCGCTTGCAGTACAGCACATGTGGTAGGCCAAACTAGCGATCAGTATGAGAATCGTGCAATGGCTGAACGTCAGTACCAGTCCCAAAGTGTATCTAGCGCAATCAGTCAAGCACCCGAGTGGATGAGCAAGATTCCAACTAGTAACAATGCAGTTTTCGAATCCGCTACCGCTGTTAGTCGTGATTGGGCAATGGCAGATATGAAAGCCAAAGCTATTGCATATAGCAAAATCTGTATGGCGGCTGGCGGAACTGCAAGTCAGCGTACAAAGATCTATAATCGTGACACAGAAACATCAAGCCAAGAGTTGAGTGAAATGGCGTTGCGTACAAGTTGCAAAGAAGTTGATTTAACAGGTGTCGAAGTTCGGGAAATGAAACACGTAGCCGACGGTAATCGTTATCGTACTTACGTGTTGGTATCATTACCGACCGGTGAAGCCAACGTAATTAAACGTGCTCGTCAAGCGGCTGTTGAACAAGAATCCGTTGAAGATCGTTCAAAGAAAGCATTTAAAGAAATGGATGGCGAACAAACTGAAACTATCATTACACCAATTAAAGGTGATGCAGTTAGTGTTATCAAACCAGATGGTTCTACCAGTACTTTGAATTTAATGCCCGTAGATAATGAAGAGTACAAAAAGAAACGTGCCGAAGCACTTCAAAAGCCAGGCGCTGTAGTTGGTCAAGTAACAGTTAATAACTAAGGTGAAATATGTTTAAAGAACTTTCAGCAATCGTAGTAGGTTGGATCGCTTTCATTGTTTTGGCAATGTTTGGTAGCTTTTGGGCTTATCAATACTTTGCTCCTAAGTATCGTCAAGTAGACAATGAAGTGTTCAAACAAAGTGAACAGTACAATGATGGTATGATTCGTGATTTGGAAAATCTCCAAATGGATTATATCAATGCAGACAAGGATCATAAAGATGCCCTCCGTGCTATAGTGTTACACCGTTTTAGTGTATACCCTGAGGATAAACTTCCTCCCAACCTTCGCAACTTTTATAACGATTTGAAAGCAGGAAAATAAAATGAACAAGTTTCTTTTGGTATTGCCCTTTGTGGCCGCTCTTACAGCATGTGGCCCACAAACAGAAAGCTCAACTCAGATCGAGCGCCGTAAACAAGAAGAACTGAGCCTGCAGGCTGTACAATCAGTTGGTATGCCAGCAATCACTAACTTTGCTGAAAAGCGTATGTTCAAAGATATTCTTGAATTGCGTGACCGTAGTGTGCCTACTACAACCTATTTGGTTGGTATGAATAACCAATTGACCAAATTGTGTGACTCAGTTGGCTATGGCTTGCCTTACGCTACACAGTATACTAACCCACAGCGTATTGCTTATGATAGTGGTCACGGTAGTGTAACATTGCCTCAAGCTGATCCAAATGGGTTGTACAGTCCAGCTTCAGCTGAAGGTACTTGGGTCTTATGTGTAGATCACAAAGACGGTAAGGCTAAACCAATTTACGTTGAGCCTCGTGTTATTGTAAGTCCAATCGCTTTACAGTAATATGAAACTGTTTGCTCGCTCCGGAGGATATTGGCTCTTCTGGAGCGGTTTTATATACCTCAGCTTAACCGTATTGGTTGCTCTTAGTCCTTACAGAGACTATACTATGCTTGTAGAGTTGGTATGGCTTATTATGGTAGCGTTACCATTAGTATATAATCCGCTGGCTCGCTGGCTTAACATGAAAGAGAACACAATGTTTGATATATTCAAAAAGAAAAGTAACGTAGTTGCGTTTCCGGGTATTCCGAAGACAGAAGTTAAAACTCCTTATACTCCTCCAGAGCCAGAAAAGCCTGTTACTACTTACTACCGTTTGGGTATTACTAACAACGGTCGTGTTAGTTTCCAAATGGGCTACAGTGAAATTACAATGAACGCTGGTGGCATTAACAATATGATTGAACAGTTAGAAGTATTCCGTGATCAAATCCTTCAATATGAAGACCATGGTCCAGAAGATGATCCAGATGGTGGAGAGCCTGTGCCTGTGCCAGAAAAAGAACAAAAGGCCGCATAATGAGTAGTAGAGGTATTATAGCACAGCAAGCTGATGAAGTTTGCGAAATGTGTGGCAAGGTCGACGAGTGTCGGCCCTACGGTCCTAATGATGAAAATATTTGTTTCGATTGTGCCATGAAGGACGAGGAAACAGCACAACGTAAAATGGCTGCTTATATATTCGGAGAAGAAAAATGAATCCATTTAGTGATCAAGAAAAATTTATGAAGGCTTGCGATCAGTCAGTCGACAAGTGGAATGTTGATCAGTTTAATTTATATGTTAATTTGATCAAAGAAGAAAGCGATGAACTACAAGTTGCTATCAAAGACTGCGATCCTGTAGAAATTGTAGATGCATTAACAGACATTTTGGTTGTTACTATCGGTGCTCTACACAGTATGGGTGCTGACGGTGAAGGTGCATGGAAAGAAGTCATGCGTACTAACTTTGCCAAAATTGATAAAAAAACTGGTAAAGTTCGTAAGCGTGAAGACGGCAAAGTATTAAAACCGCTAGGGTGGACTCCGCCTGAATTGAAACAATTTATTACAAAGGAAAACAATGCCTAATTTAGTGCCAATGGTAATCGAGCAAGAAGCTCGAGGTGAACGTAGTTACGACATTTACAGTCGTCTATTAAAGGACCGTATCGTTATGTTAGATACGGATGTTAATGAACATTCTGCTAGTTTGATCGTAGCACAGTTGTTATTTTTAGAAAGTCAAGGCAATGAGGATATTAGTTTTTTCATTAATAGCCCTGGCGGTGTTGTTACCGCTGGCATGGCAATTTACGACACTATGCAGTTCATCAAGCCAGATGTCCAAACCATCGTTATGGGACAGGCTTGCTCAATGGGTAGTTTACTCGCCACTGCTGGCGCTCCTGGCAAACGCAAAATGCTACCTAACGCTCGCCACATGATTCATCAACCAAGCGGTGGCGCTGGCGGACAAGCTACAGACATGGAAATCCAAGTAAAAGAAATCCTAAAAATGAAGCAAAATCTTACCCAACTTTATGTTAACCATAACAGCAAGGGTAAAACTTTTGATGAATTTTATACAGCAATGGAACGGGATAACTTTATGAGTGCCCAGGAAGCCCTTGATTTTGGCTTGATTGACGAGATTGTGACAAAACGTTCATAAAGTGCGTATATAATTGGGTGCCATAGTATACTATAAATAACTATGTCTAGGAGTGTACTATGGCCCAACTACCATTTAACTGGTCCGAAATTGATAGAAGTACTCTGTATTCTATGTTCTACTCGCTTAACAGCGAAATAGTAGGCAAAGACTTATCTCCTAGCCAAATTCAAAAACGTATTAATCGACACGTCAAAGCTCATTTACCTATTAAAATTAAAAAGTGCATTTATACACCAACCACAAAAGGTTTTGTTTTTTTGGGTGGTGTATATTACAGCAATTTAGATAAACAGGGAAAGCCTGCTATCGAAGTAAACTTTAATTATAATCCCACAGATTCTAAATTAAGACTTACTCAGTATCGTTTTAAACGAATGGCTGTTAGATTTGCTGATGTAATGCTACACGAAATAGTACACATGCGACAATTCCGTGCTAGAAATTTTAAAGATATTCCTGGATACAAAAGTACAGCAGAATATACTAAAGAACGCAAGCAACAAGAATACTACGGAGACAGAGACGAAATGGGCGCACATGCTTTCAATACAGCATGCGAATTGCTTGATCGATTTGGATACGATATTACTACGATTGGCCAATATTTGGATTCTAATGAATCCAAAAAACATAAGAATTCCACTTGGAGTTGTTATTTGAAAACCTTTGATTATAATCACGATCATACTATTATTCGAAGAATGAAAAATCTGATTATGCGCCAATTGGAAAATGCCTACTACGGAAAGCCATTTAAGACTACAAATCATTTGACTTACTGATAATTAGACTGTATAATACAATATACAGTTAACTATTGGAGCTAAAATGAGTCGTTGTGCTAGTCATATTTGGGCATTAGAATCCCATCCATCACGGTTAAACAAAGAAGATATTATTAAAGCCATTGCTCAAGATGGGGATAATGAATTCTTTGAAGGTTGCCGACTAGCACTAGATCCAATGATTACGTTTGGACTTAAACAAATACCGGAGAAAACAGATGAAGACGGGCCTGGCTTACCTTGGGATAGTTTTACTCTCGCTCTTACTGGCTTCATTACTCGCAATGTCACCGGTAATACAGCACGTGATATGATTCAATCGATGATGAAATCTGCCACTAAGAAAGAGTGGAACGGATGGTATCGTAGAATTTTAATCAAAGACTTACGCTGTGGTGTGAGTGAAAAAACAATTAACAAAGTGGTGGAGAAGAACTATGCTGACTATAGTATTCCTATTTTCGGTTGTCAACTTGCTCACGATAGTGCAAATCATGAGTCTAAAGTGTCAGGAACGAAACTTATCGAAGTTAAACTTGATGGGGTTAGGGTCATCACTATTGTTCGCAGTGACGGCCGTGTCGATATGTTTAGTCGTAATGGTAAAGAGCTTTTAAACTTTCCACATATTGCCGAACAGATTAGTTCGGTGATTAAGCAAAAAGGGTCTAGCAAGAGCATGGATGTTGTACTAGACGGTGAAATTATGAGCTCTAGTTTTCAAGACTTAATGAAGCAAGTACACCGCAAGGACAATGTTCAAGCAGGTGATGCTATATTAAATTTGTTTGATGTTATGCCGTTGGCAGATTTTGAACAAGGTATCTATAACAAGCCACAGAGTTTGCGTAGCAAGATGGTTGAACATTGGGTAAACACTTATCAAGACTTAATTCCTAATGTGACCTATGTTGCTAACGAGTTAGTTGATTTGGACACAGCAGAAGGTCAAAAGCGTTTTAAAGAAATTAATCAAAAGGCTATCGATGGCGGTTACGAAGGTATTATGATTAAGGATCCACTTGCTCCTTATGAATGTAAACGTAGTACAGCATGGTTAAAATTGAAACCATTTATTGAAGTGTCTTTAGAAGTTAAAGAAGTAGAAGAAGGTACAGGTCGTAACGTAGGTAAACTAGGTGCATTTGTATGCGAGGGAGAAGATGATGGTAAAATTATTAGAGTCAATGTCGGATCAGGATTTACCGATGATAATCGCGATGCTTATTGGTCCGATCGGGATAACCTTATCGGTAATATTCTCGAAGTACGTGCAGACGCTATTACACAAAATCAAGACGGGTCGTACTCGTTAAGGTTTCCTAGATTTTTAAGATTTAGAGGATTTAAAGCAGGTGAAAAAATTTAATATGGGACGTTTTAAAAAAATTGTGTCGTTGTTGTGTTTACTTATTATAGTAAGTACCATATGTATTTTATATGAAACTAGTGACGATATAGTTACTCATAGGTTTTGTGCCTACGGAAATGTCTACGTGGAATTTCAACAAGGTAGCAAAATATGGGGAACTACATTTTTAAATGAAGATGGCAAACCTGTTAAATGTACTGAAGACGATGTGCAAGAACACACATCATTACAAAAGGATTCAATATGAGAAATAATTATTGGTCATGCTCAAAATTTGCAGACTGGCTTCGCGGTACTGCTAAACTATCTGCTGGCACTAGCGAGGAATGGGACGAATGGCGTACCACTGCCCAAATGCGACACAACTTTCGCTACTGGCTAGCGGAAGAAGCACTAGATGCTATTCAAAATTTTATTTGCTGGCCTGAGGACCGACTAAATGACATCAGATACTACATCAACAATCGTTGGGTCAGCCGCAGTCATAGTCTTACTGCACACCCTAGAGACATCAAGCCTGGCCAATGGCAAGATGTTGGTAATCGCTTCCTTCCTTGTTTGTTTAACGAGCTTGTGGATTTTGTGGAAATAGAACAAGCATGGCATTATTGTATGTGGGATGAAGAGGAACGAGTAAAGTACAATGTTCCTTGGTGGCGTAGTGGCTGGTTGCGCTGGCGTACCTGGCGTTGCCCAGAAGCTGGCATGGCCTATTTGAATTGGGCCAAAGATTTGGACAACAGTGAGTTTCTTGAAGAAGGCGAAACTCCACAATTAACACATCAAGCCAAAGCCGCTCGTGAGATTATCGAGCTTTATACTTGGTGGACTACTGTATATCGCAATCGTCCGGAGCCAATGGAAGCAAGTGGCTGGAGTGCTTACTGTGAAGCCTCACGATTAGCCAATGGTGGCCGACTAAGTTTCGGCAGTGATAAAAGTCCCGAACTTGCTGAAATGAGCAAGATTGCTATGGACAAAATGCACAAGATGGAAGAGGAATACGAAGCCGAAGATGAAGCTATGTTGATTCGTCTAATAAAAATTCGGCAGAGTCTTTGGACTTAATAAGTACATGATGGATAATAAAGATACAATATGTGCTATCCCATGGATGCATTTAAACTTCGAACCTAATGGCAAGGTGGTGCCTTGCTGTCTAACTAGTCACCATAATTATTTTGCCGGGGATTTAAAAACACAAACCATTGAAGAAATTTGGAATAGTGATAACATGAAATCTTTGCGCAAGCAAATGATTAATGGGGAGCGTCCAAAGATTTGCGATACCTGTTGGAAGAAAGAAGATGTAACAGGTGTAAGTGGACGTCATTATCATAATAGAGACTTTCCTGGAGTGTTGAAAAAGATTCCAGAAATTACACTAGAAGATGGTACTTGTACCACTATGGAATTAAAGTATTGGGATTTTCGTTTTAGTAATTTATGCAACTACAAATGCAGATCATGCGGTCCACGTTATAGTAGTGCATGGGTTCCAGATGCTAAAAAGTTAGGTTATACTGATCAAGAAAAAGTGTGGAATATCGAAGCAGTCGAAGATAAGACCAACGTAGACTTCCTTGAAGATCAAATCGACAATGTTAGAAGAATTTACTTTGCGGGCGGCGAACCATTGCTTATGCCTGAACATTGGCAGATTCTAGACAAGCTGGTAGAAAAGAAACGGTTTGATGTTAAACTTAGTTATAATACCAATTGTTCTACATTAGAGTACGGTAAACGAAATGTTATCGATTATTGGAGTCAATGGCAATTAGGCAAACTAGAAGTATGGCCTAGTTTAGATGAAATCGGCGAACGTGCCGAATTAATCCGTAGCGGAACAGTATGGAGTAAAGTCGAAGAAAACTTAAAAGAGTTAGCTAAACACGACAATATTATACTTCGTCCGGGCATGACTATAGGTGCATGGAATGTTAGACGACTTCCACAAATTATCACCTACTTAACTGACTTAGGTGTTATACGCAGACATCCTGTAATACATCAATACGTTAACTATAATAATTTCTTTATTAACTTATTAGATCATCCTAAACATTATCATGTAAGCATACTGCCAGATGACTACAGACGTGATACTATTAAAGAGCTAGAAGATTTTATAGCTAATTATAATACAAAATATTCAACAGATATTAGTTCTATCTTTACACAAATCTTCCACGAGCTTGATCAACCATTTAATTTAGAAGCCGCTAAGAAATTTGTACATGTTTCTAAACAAGTAGATAATTTACGTAATGAAGATATATTTAAAATAGTTCCAGAAATGGAAGTTGTTAGAGAGGCAATAAATGGCTAGTATACATGATATAGAAGAAAGCAAGATAATTTTTATGAATAAAGAAGAAATATCTTCTCATAGTGTAGAAGAGTTACATTCTTTAGGTCGTAATAGATGGAAGCACTGGTGGTGTTCAGCCGGTTCAAGGTCATTATATATACAGCACGATGGCATTATTTACAGAGGAACTTGCCAAGTTGGTAATGCATTAGGTAGTATCTATAATCAAGGCATAGATTTTTTGGAAGAGTTATATTCATGGGTTAAGTGCGATAAGGATACATGCGCATGTGGATCCGATATGCAAAGCCCAAAAGTTAAAAGTTATGATGATATAAGTGTAGCCACAGCTAGAAATATTGTAAACGTAGATTTTGATAAATTGCAATTAGTAGATGTAGTAAAAGATCCTACCATTATATATTCAAGTGCGTTCAACGATTACAAGTTAGTTATTTGGGAATTGGGCCGTAGGTGTAATTATGACTGCTGGTATTGTTTTCCAGATAGTCACAATACTTACGAAGGTCATAAAACTTTAGGTTCTTTAAAACAAGGTTTAAAAAATATAAGTTCTATATGGGGTAAAAACTCTAAAATGAAATTTGTGTTTACAGGTGGAGAACCTACGTTTAATCCAGATTTTTTAGAATTTGTACAATACTTACGCAAAGATCTATTTCATATTGTGCATACTACAACAAACGGTAGCCATACAGCAGAGTATTATTCTAATCTAATGCAAGTTAGTGATATTGTTTTTAGTGCTCATTTAAGTTATTTAGAAAATCCTGCTATATACAAGAAATTTGTACAAAATGTTAGTTCTGCAAATACCAGTAAAATGAGCAACGATAAATCTCAGTTAAATTGGTTAGGTGTTAGAATCATGTTACAACCTGGAAAATTAGAGCTAGCAAAACAACTGTACAGTGATTGTAAAAATATAATAGAAAATGTCGTTGTAGACTTATTACATGACCATTATAAAAAAATATTGCCTTATAGTCAAGAAGAGTTAGATTGGTTTAATAGTTATGAAACGGTACAACCTTTACATCCGTGACAGCGACACTATCTATAAATTATCTTATATTTTAGAACAGCATCGGCCTGCTCGGATTTGGGCTCAGCTAATGTTACAATCAAATATATCTGACCTTCGTAAAGATAAGGAAGTATGGTGCGGCATTCCTGAAGATACAACACCTTATGTAAATGAATTATATTCTCTGGTAGAAAAAATGAATGAATGGATTCCTAATAAAATAAATTTTAATAATTGGAATCACAATGATGTTCAAGCTAGTGTTAATTTATTTCATACACATTTTCCAGAATGTAGGAATGATACAGATCCTTTGCACAGACAACAATTGGAAAGATACAATGATTTAATACATCATATAGAATCAATCGATCGCGCTGGAAAAATTACACATAACAATTTACATTTAACATTATTAATAGGCAGTAACTTAATACCGTTAGACATTGGCGATTATAATTATTTTACTTTTGAGAAGTCTGTAGGATCGTTAATAATGGGTTATCCAATTATTGGAAGAAATCCTGCAGAAATAATGTACTCTAATGATGTAAATATTCCCACTGATCAAATTATACCGCAAAATGTTTTAGGCGCTATGCATTTTTGTTTTTTCCACGATTCCGATCATGCACAGCTCAAAAGAGATTTTAATAGGTTTTACTATGAAAGCGGGATTAAATGGCCGTATGCTTTGGGGGATTTAAGATTGTCTGTGGGTGCTATTAGATTAGGCCAATTGGACACCATTAACGGTCAGCAATTATCGGACGATCAAGTAGTAGGAATTGTCAAATCTTGTAACCAAATTGTGGGTTGGAGCATAGAATAGCCCAAAATCAACGGTTGACATGGATCAATTTTGAAGCTATAATATATACATGTTAAACAAAACAGGAGCAGAAATTGGCTAAAACAGCTACCAAAACTCGCGTTACCAAAAAGCAGGTAATTGCGCATCGCACTCGTGCAGTGAAAGATCACAGTCCAGTTTGGGATGGTTGCGAAACTTGGGATGGTGAAACATTTCATCGCTTTTTCAAACGTGCTATGGACTACTACCGTTTGGAGTCAGACATCAAAACTTACAAGCCAGCAGTTGTTAAATGGATGGAAACTGTTGGATGTACTAAAACAGATATTACAGCGTTCAAAAAAGTTAAAGATAGTCGTATCAATTCAACAATGGGTGCTGTTGCATGTTGTTTGAATCGTGGTATGCAACCACAACGTGCTGATTTTAACAATGGGCGTGATACTTCTGCTTGGCTAAAAGCAGAAATTGTTAAGGTAATTGAAGAAGGCAAAAACGATATCGATCCAGAAGAAACCAAAGCACTTGAAGCGGCCAAACCTGCTGTTTATGTTCCTTCAATTCAAGAGCGTGTTAAAGAAGCCGCTTATCGAATGACTGAAGAATTGGAAGATGCTATCGAAGGTTTCCAAAATGATCCAGAAAATTTTGATCCAAAAGCGTTCAAAGTGCTGAACTTGCTCAAAGGTAAAGAAGTCAAAGCCGCACATGCTAGACTTATTAAAACCCTCTATAGCAAGGATTTAGCTGAACTGGAGGAGTTGGCATCCGGAAAAGCAGACGAGCAGTTACGTGAGGGTTACGCCCATCGTAGCAAGAAGCAAATCAAGAATTTGATTGCTTTTTACCAAGAAATCATGTCAGCTTGCGATATGCTTGCACAAGAAGCCAAAGTTAATCGTGCGCCACGTGCTAAAAAAGCACAACCAAAAGAGAAGATTGTTGCCAAAATGAAGTACATGAAAAGCAATGAACCATTGAAATTGGTTAGTATCAATCCTACTGATATTATCGGTGCTAAAGAGCTGTGGGTGTTTAACACTAAGACACGTAAATTGGGTCGTTACATTGCTAACGAGTACATGGAATTAGGTGTTAAAGGTACTACAATTACCGGCTTTAACGAGCATACAAGCGTTCAAAAGACTGTGCGTAAGCCTGAGGAAAAACTTAAAGAGTTCAAAGCCGCTGGTAAAGTGCAGTTACGCAAGTTCTTAGATGATATCAACGCTACAGATACTAAAATGAATGGGCGTATTAATGAAGAAACTGTACTACTTCGAGTACAGTAAGCTCTAGCAAAACATGGATAAATACTCCATAAGAGAGTATTTTCCATGTCCCAATTACAAGATAGTATCCTACAACTAGTAAACGAAGAGTTATCAAACTCTACGGGTGTGTTTAACCACACCGGCGATTATAACATTAATGGTACGCTAACGGCCAATACAATTAATGTTTCAAATTTAATTGCCAATGGCGGCAACGTTTTTAACGTAGGAAATTGGTCCGGAAATTTAGAATCAGAAATTAATGGTAAGGGGTTTAATTGGACTTGGGCTGAAGGTAGCACTAGTTTAGTATACAGAACCGGCGGACGTTTATGGACTAACGGTGCGTTTGACATTGCACCAACTTCAAGTTATAACATTGATAACGTTCCAGCATTGAGTTCAGGCACGTTAGGGCCATCAATTACCAACAGCAGTCTTACAAAATTAGGTACATTAAATTCGCTAGCAGTCGGTGGCGATGCTGTGCTAGGAGATTTTGCATACTTTAATAGCTCATTTAACAGATTGGGCCTTGGCACTGATGAGCCTAATGCGGCTCTTAATATTTTAGATAACAATGTTGATATAATTATCGGCAGTCCAAGTGTTAATATTGCTAGCATGGGTACATATAGCAGTCATGACCTTGCTATTGTAACTGACAATTTAACACGTATTACTATTAAAAATAACGGTGTAGTAAACATTGGCGATCCGGTAAATGGTGGTGGTTCATTGAACGTGTATGGTACATTGTACGCAAGCAATTTACAAGTTGATAATCGTGTTGAAAGAACTCACCCAATGCAGTTCAATGCGTCATCTGACACTCCAATTTATGGGTTAGGAATACAATGGGTCGGCACCGGTGCTACAAGACAATTTATAATGGCGTCAGCACCTGACAGATTGTTTAGCACAGAAAGTATTGATATTGGCGAGAACCAAAGTTATTATGTAAACGGACAAGTAGCACTAGGCGCAAATACATTAGGACCAACAATTACTAATTCAAGCCTAACAAAACTGGGTGCATTACAATCTTTAAATGTTACCGGCAATGCGGTATTCATTGGTGGAATTGATGCAAGCCAAAGCCTTGTTAAAGTTCAATCTATTTTAATTAACAACGGTACTAACGATATTGAAGTTACTCCTACTGGTATTACATCTAACACATCAGTAGCAATCAAATCACAAAACTCAAATGTAGTATCAGGCGACTCTACACAAATTAGTATTGGATCAAACACACTACAGTCTAAACCTGTAAAAGTATTTGGCCCGTTAAGTGTTAATGTCAATAATCCAGATCCAAGTTTACAATTTACAGTAAATGGAGATGTAAGTATTGGCGGCAAACGATTTACATCAGGCCCAGCAATTCCAACAAGCGGTATATTCAATATTGGCGACATGTGTTGGAATACTCGTCCTGGTCCAAACAACTACGTTGGTTGGGTGTGTATTACTGCTGGCACACCAGGTCAGTGGTTAGGGTTTGGCATGATTGCCGCTCAATAAACTTGATTATCCTATATAAAACTGTATAATTAGTATATGCGGACTAGGCGTCATCCCGCAATATAAACTCTGCCGCCATTGCTAATCTTAGGAGAAAACAATGGCAACTTTACAACCAGTCGCTTACAAATATCAAAGCACAAAAGAATATGTAGACGCATTTCCATGTGCCTACAGACAATGGAGAGCAGACTCTCACTGCAATCTAATTCACGGTTACAGCTTTTCAATGAAGTTCTATTTCGGTACAAACGATTTAGATGTTCGTAATTGGGCAGCCGACTACGGTGGATTGAAA
>Ga0316224_1001053_pt1 | contig 33261 bp, 31 predicted proteins | sample TBH18013metaG_FD_206254 | JGI IMG/M metagenome (GOLD analysis project Ga0316224, IMG submission 206254) | Freshwater microbial communities from Trout Bog Lake, Wisconsin, USA - TBH18013 | ecosystem: Environmental > Aquatic > Freshwater > Lake > Hypolimnion/Profundal zone | place: USA: Wisconsin... | reverse complement strand
TGCGTATTCCGCTCAAACTGGACACTCGGTCCACCGCAAACTGATCGGCGATCCCACGGCAAACTGGACAGCTATTCCGGCGCAATCTGATCACTTCGGAGCGAAGCGACGCGGGGTTAATAGTCTTTTACGCTGAAACCTCAGCGCTCGTCAATTTATTGCGCTTTTTGCGCTGTGATTCACCACTTAGTTTCAATATGTGTGCGCTGTGTACCAACCGATCAAGTATTGCGTCAGCGAGTGTTGCATCACCAATTGCCTCATGCCAGTGATCGGTGGGGAGCTGACTGGTGACGATGGTTGATTTGCGACCATGTCTGTCATCAATAATCTCAAGTAAATCATGCCTGGCCTCGGGCGTCATCGGTGCCAGACCCCAATCATCGAGCAGTAATACGTCTACTTTTGCAAACTGTGCCAACATCTTCGGATACCGTCCATCGACTTTGGCTAGCGCTAACACCGGGAACAGGCGTGTCATGCGAACATAGAGTGCCGTATGACCGCGCCGACAAGTTTGATTTGCAATCGCACAGGCCAGATATGTTTTACCGACACCGGTTGGCCCAGTAATTAATACGTTACGGTGTGCGTTCACCCAGCTCGTATCCATTAAGGCCATGAATACGTTTTTATCTAAACCTCGTGCAGCCTTGAAGTCAACGTCTTCGGGCGTTGCAGCGAGTTTAAGTTTGGCTCGGCTTAGACGGGCGGCTAGCACCTTACTATCGCGCAAGGTCGATTCGTGATCTAACAGTAATCCCAGACGCTCCTCAAACGTGAAGGATCCAATATCACGTTGTGACTGTTGATCTTCAAGCGCCCTTGCCATACCTGGCAGTTTGAGTGCTCTGAGTTTCTCGATTGTTGGATGTAAAAGCATAAGTGCACTCCTTTAGTGGAAGTAGGTCGGGCCGCGCACGTTCTCGTGCAACGGCAAGGTGGTTTGAGCTGACTCAAGAATCAAGGGCTTTTTATCCATTCCGGTCTTGAGCATGGACTCGACTGAGCGATAGGCCACGGCATTGACATGCAATGCGCGATGACAGGCAGCTTCAAGTCGATCGTCACCGTAAGTCTTACCTAAGCGGATCACACCCAGACAAGTTCGGTAAGCTTGTTGCGAATGTTCGCGACCGGCGAGCAGGCGCTCCACGACAAGTTTGACGCTGGGCCCGATACGTTCTGCCCAACTTGCGAGACGCTCTGGAGACCAACCAAGGTATTGCTGGTGCTTAGGCGGCAAGTGTTCGACGACGGTAGTGTGGCGCCCGCGATTATATGAACGTACATGACTAGCGATACGCTTACCTTTAGCAAACACCTCGAGTACGGTGTCGGTCAGTCTGGTATCGACTTGCTCACGTAACCATCGGTATGGCACCGAGTAATAGTGCGCATCGACTTCGATATGACAATCGATGTGAACACGGGCGAGTCCCCACTGCGCGTACTCGTAGGCTTGCTCGGGTAACGCTTTAAGAGCTGGGCGATCAATACTGTCAAACGCGCTTTGGCGGGTACCTGGCAGCTTTTTAAACTGACGCGTGTTCATATCCCTGACCAACTCGGCGATGGCGACATTAAGTTCGGTCAAACTAAAGAAGCGTCGATTGCGCAGCCTTGCCAGAATCCAGCGCTGCACAATCAGCACGCCATTCTCAACCTTGGCTTTGTCGCGAGGCTTGCGTGGGCGTGTGGGTAAAACCGTAAATTGATAGTAGGCAGCAAACTCTCTGAAGGTGGGATTAATCTGGGGATCATAAAATGAGGCCTGCTTGACCCCGCTCTTAAGATTGTCTGGAATCAACAGTTCGGGTACACCACCCAGAAACTCAAGCAGCCTTACATGAGAACGAATCCAGTCGGGGAGCTTCTGGCTCCAAGTCGCTTCGACATAGGTGTAATTAGAGGCACCCATCGTAGCTACAAAGATTTGAGCCTCTCGCACTTCACCCGTCGCTTCATCGATCACCGAAGCGGTGGTCCCTGAGTAATCAACGAAGCATCGGCCCGCTGGGTGGAACTGCCGCAATGTAAAGCCGAGCTTACCGACATACTCGCGATAGGCCTGAAAAAACCAGCTTAATTGGTAACCATCTGGATGCACGCTTTTATATTCCTGCCACGCAAGCGTAAGCGTCATGCCTTTGGTGCGCAGTGAGGCATAAACAGCTGGCCAGTCGGGCTCGGCACGTTCAGCGGTAACCGGAGGAGGCGGCGGAAAGAGCAAACGGTCTAGCTCATCATCATCCAGATTCTCGGGAAGTGGATAAGCTAGGCCTGCTGCCTGCGCTCGTGCAATGTAATCACCAACAGTGGTGGGTGATGCACCAACAGTCTGTGCAATGAGTCTTCGAGATCGGTTCTGCTCAAAGTGCAGGCGTAAAACTTCCTTAATGCGTCGCATAGATAACCTTGTGTTGGCCATGACTTTCTCCGGAAAAACCGAAGGATGACATGGCGGTTATCCCGCTCGACTCGCTTGCTCAAGGGTGATCAGTTTGGTCTGGACTGGCTGTCCAGTTTGCCATGGACTGGCCGATCAGTTTGGCGTGGACCGGGTGATCAGTTTGCCGTGGACTGAGTGTCCAGTTTGGTCTGGGAAACGCACACAGATCACGCCAGTTCGAATACTCGAGTAGCTGGCTTGATAAATAACAGCTTGTAGGGCTTTTTGTTGCATGCGTGTATTTCGTGGGAAAAGAGCCACACGAAATGGCATTTATTAAAACCAAATAGAAGTAGAGAAAGCTTTGGTCTTACATCTAACAACAACATAAGTCATTGAATTCTGGGAGAAATCACAATTGTTAGGTATCAATAGGAAATCGGTCGTCCAAAAATTAAAAAGAAATTACGCTTATTCCATAGCAATGCTTTGGTTAGGGAAGAAACCCAAAATGAGCAAACAAGCAAAGACACTAACGCCACAAGATTTACGCCGTGTAATGGACTATGTAGCAACCCGTCCCCACGCAGCACGAAATAGAGCGATTGTTTTAACAATGTATTACGCAGGGCTTCGCGTTGGAGAAACCGCCAGCTTACGATTAGGCGATGTGATCGACGCAAATGGCCAAGTAAGAGACGAGTTCGTGCTGCGACCAGACCAAACAAAAGGTCGTCAAAGCAGAACCGTGTTTGTCAGCGAGAAATTAAAGAAGGAATTGACTGCGTACATCGCAGCAACAAAGACGCTGCACCCAAACGACAAGCTGTTTTACACGCAGAAAAACTTGTGTGATGGCTTTACTGCGAACACGCTGACGCAGCACCTGTTTTGGATGTATCGACGAGCTGGAATACAAGGTGCATCAAGTCATTCCACAAGAAGGACATTTATTACGAATTTGGCAGCTCAGGGGATTTCAGTGCGTGTGTTGGCCAGCCTTGCTGGTCACGCCAGCATAGCCACTACACAAGCCTATATCGATGTAAATGATGATATGAAGCGCAAGGCTGTGGAACTGGTGTAACGCCCATTGAAAACACAGAACCCAATCAACAAGTCTACGAATCGGCTTCGCCTGAGTTGAAACTAGTGCTTGGTGAGCCTCAACCTAGAATTTAGCTTGCAACTTGCAAAGTTCATTAGAGAATAAAACGGCTGCGGCAACATTCCTAGTGACTAACCACTCACTCCATTGGCCACCAATTTTTTTGAGCTGCCATACGCTGGCAATAGGCTCGTCTTTCCGTCCGCAGTTCGTCATTACCTGATGACCCCACCACATATGTGTAACTATCTTCAATTTTTCGTTTGATACATTGGCGAATGCCGCCATTAAACGTGTGATTGACCATTTCTTTAATTTTTTCAATATCAGCATTGGGCGTATCTGTTGCGGGAAACTCAATCTGTCCCAGTCGCCTATCAATCTCTAAACGGATAGCTAGTAGTGCTTGTCTGTAGCCTAAGTCATACGCATACGTAACATCAATGGTACGTAGATTATGCATTACGTCATCGCCAGCGTGTGGGTCTACTCGCAGGGTCTTTATTAGCCAAAGTTTGCGGCACTCATCAAAATCCTCATTATTTCGCGGCAGATACTCATCTCGTTCCATCGTGTACGCCTCAGCTAATATTAGTTGTCTCGTTTATGATCAATCTTATCTAGTAGTTCTGCTACCGTCTGCCCGTCAATATTTGTCATGTGTAAGTCTAAGCCACGTGCTAACAGAGCGTTGATGGCTTTCGTGTCACTGAGCTGTATCAATCGGGCCCCATACATAATTGGTGAGATTAATTAATGAGACGTTTGCTTAGTTGATTTAAAAAACGCAGTTCATATTTGTCATCAACCTCAAAAATAATTTCACGCAAATTTAAAAAAGAAGATGCCTGTCGTTCTTTGATCGCCTCAACGATACCGTCAAAATGTTGCTCTCTATAAGAAAGCATAAAACCGAATTGCGTAATTAAAAGACTCTGAGACTGCCCGCCATCGGCTTGCGACAAATCGATAATATCTCTCATTATTCCTTTGCACTGATCCTTTTCAATCAAACTATTGCCTTTAACTATCGGAGTGACAATCACACGTAAATTATTCGGAACATCTTTTTTACTGATGGCGTAACAGACGCTTGTAAAATATTTGAAAGGCGTGGCGGTAACAAGCTTGATTTATTGTTCGTATTCACCCAGTCACAAATATCCTTTATTTCCTGATCCTCTTTGTCTACGACAAATCTGTACAGCTGACTCCAGCCAAATCCATGATCGTATCTTGCGGTGATGGCAGCACAATCAATTCTGTTGCAATTATCCTCTGTCGCCTTAACCCTTATTGTTAAGACTTGATCGGTCGAATCACATACACGGATACCGCCCTGCATCTCAACGTTCGACTTTGAATTGATATTATTTTTTTTTGTAAAATGGTAGCCAATTTTTTCATCGAGTGTTTTGCCATCACTATCCATTGCGTATAGCTCAGCACCCTTTGTAATTAGTGTTTCGTAGGCCATAAAATCATTTCGCCTAATCGCGTTGCGTAAATCTGCTGTGGCTTTGGGATAGTAATGCTTCAGTTTTTCAAGTCGGCGAAATTCAGCATCTAATTCAATCTTTTGAATTCTCAGCTTATTTTCTTGAATAAGGATTTGATACTCTTTTAAGCTTTTGACATCAGCACCGAACAATGAGCCGAAAGGCAAATAAGTATTCGTCCGATTTTTAAATACCCAGTCGACGAGGGTCTCATAGTATTTGTAATCCCGCAGTCGCAATTCGTTTATTAACGATGGAACTGGCGCAACACTACCTAACGTAAATCCCTTAATCTTCCCGTCGAGCCAAGTTAATACTCGAGCCAAAGCCAGTAGCTCCTCTTCGCTTAGCGATTGCAGATATTCCTGGTCAAAGTAGTATGAACTCCGATTCACTCGCTGAGATAAGGTAAGAACTGCCGCCGTAAATTCTTTATCAGCAGTTATTTTTTGTACAAGCTCTGCGTAGTAGCTATCTTTATCAATGGCTACTAACTGCCTAAGCGTTGTCTCTAAGAGTTGCATCGTTGCCAAGTGTCTGTTTGATGCGGTCTGCATCTCAATTTGGATGCTACTGACCGTCAGATGCAATCGTCCAAATTTGTTTTAGTGGCAACTCACTCTTCAGATCAGGATCAAGACGATCATAGTTCTCAAGCAATTGCTCTATTAAGTCAGCTTGATCCCAAAGCCGAATATTAAAGAAATGAGCAGGCACCTGACGATAAACCGTGGTTTTAAATCCAGACCATGAAACGAAGATACCTTGATCCGCTTTCACTTTTTGCATCGCCCCAATTAATTGCGTAAATTCTTGTTCACCGGTCGGCGTATCGCCAGACTTAACCTGAACGCAAATACGTGGTGATTGAAAACCAAAGGCTCCGCTGCTCGCCAGTAAGTCAATGCCGTGATCGGGGCCTTCTGGACTTAAATGAGTAGTAAAACCCTTTGCTCGTAAAATTGCATCCACTAATCTGGCTATACCATGGCCTTGAAATTTTTGAATAATTCGTCTAGCAATCGCATCACTTGCTAGTTGTTCAAGATCAGCTTGGCTATTAAAGTCTGAGCTTTCTGCTTCAACGACGAGCGGACGCTCAATCCCTAAGGGCATCCAATTGTTAGCAGCCATTGCTCGAACGCGTTCTTCTGCATTGTTACGTCGGATCCGACAGACGGTAAGAAATGCACCAAAAGAAAAGAGCAGATCTTGATCAAAGTTATCACGTGGGATCTCTGTATTCAGCCAACGAATTTCTCGATAGTGCTGATACGTTCCTTCGGAGCTATCAAATTTGTAATTACTTACTACCTCTCCAATCGCGATTTTCCTTGAGACACGACGAGGCATCACAACCCAATCGCCGATTTGTATTCCCAATGCAAATGCCGAAATTTGTGCCGCCCAGTTACGAACCGTTCTGAAATTCAGATCGGTATAAGTTTCAATTACTTTTTGCACAACCCAGTCTGGATTTGGGGCGGCCGTCATATCAACGTTTAGGCCGTCCCAAGTTAAACAGACTCGACTGTCATCAAGGAACTTTCTCTCATGCTCACAATGTTTTCCCGATTTGATACACCATAGCGCCATGATCATTCTCTATGCTAAGAAATTCTGATTGTTTTATTTGGTATCGCGAATCTGGAGAGTCTGAAATTGATCGTACCTAAATCACACACTCAAATACGTCGCATCATCGTACCATCTCATTTGGCAGTAATAGAATTCCAGCATAACTTAACTCGACGCTCGATCGTCGAGTATCGTTGTTTCGCAAGGACATTTTTCGCGTCGGTTTAGAATGTCCGCAAAGGCACTCAATTTTTAACCGAGGACAACTTGTACGAGCTAAGCCCATCACTTGTAGACGGTCAGCCTGTAGTACCAGTCGATTTGACTAGTGCGATAGCGGAATTGGATAGGATGCTGTCTGCGCCGCTGAAATCCGAAATTAAAGATCATGGGGCTGATTCGCAGCACAGAGGCCTTGGCATGTGGATTAGAAATAATTGGGGGCTTTGGGATGCCAAGCAAATGCAAGGTAGAGACAGTTTACGAAGCTACTTTCTTGCCAGAGGAATCAGGCATCCAGATTCAATGTCGTCTGTCCTGCTTGACTGTTATTGCGCCCATTTGCGGGGACAAGATGTAATTGAACCGCCGCTGCTAGGCGCTTGATCATTCGTTAGTGTCCTTTCGAAAGGACAAAACCCGCTCACGCGTCTCACCGCCGCCGCCTGCGCTTACTTTGCAGCATGTCAATATTCATCTCCCCTGACAAGGGCCTAGCGTAAAAGCGATCAATCATTTCAACACTGGTTCTGGCATTGCGAGCCAATACAAGCGTATTGATGCCATCGCCGTACAGCAGTCGATACATGATGCTGCTATGCCGCAATGAGTACAGACTACGAGTTTCGCCCTGTACTTCACGAGGTAGGCCAGATACCGCAATCAGCACCTCGAATTGCCGCTGCAATAAGTTCAGTGCGTGATCCCTGCTGTCGGGATACTTGGGAACAAACACATAATCCTCCCCACTGAGCTCCCCCGCCGTGCTGCCTCCCTCATGTTGGCTACGTAAGGCCAGATACGCCGTGACCGCTCTTGGCATGGTTGTAATTGGATTGGTATGCCCTTTGCTCTCAGGCAAACGCAGCCGTAGGTAAGTGTAATCACCACGCACAACATCTACATGCTTGTGCTGCATGTGCCGAATGTCAGTGGGACGTATGTAGCCGTTGATCATAAACACGATCAGCCACTGCAGGTCTTGGGTCATTTTTACGTAGCACATACGAGTACCCAGCTTGTTATCACGATCGTCACGCCTGACATACTGAGTGTGCTGATTGCCCAAGCTGTCCTGATATTTGCGGATTTCCATGGTCACACCTGACAGTCGTCTGGCTGTTCTATAAAGTGTCAGATACTCCACTGGCGAAAACCATCCACGTGCTTTGAGTTTGATTTTGACGCTGGGAAATTCAGGTACGGCAGGCAACAACCCTCGCCTGCAGGCCAACATCAAGACTCTGCGAACAATTTGCAAATAAGAACGAATAGTCGTGCCACTGATGCCAGTCGCACTGAGTTCGGTCACATAGTTTTCCAGAGCTTGGTAGTTGATATTTTTAACGTCCAAGTCGCCAAAATATGGCAACACAGACTTTTGATAACGATAAACAAAGTTATCGTAGGTCATCTTGGTCAGGTCGCCACGTTGTAGCTTTGCCCGCTCTGTGACAGCCGCTGACTCACCCAACACGCCAAAATTGGTCACTGATGATTGTGGATCTAAGACCGTGCCCTGCGTGATGATGCTGTCGTAGTAGCTTTTGGCAAACGAGACAGCTTCACGCTTGCCTGTCTGTTTGGTGCTTTTCCTACAGACCTTGCCATTCCAGTAATACCTAATCCACCAGTAACGACTTGCAGCCAAGCGATAGATCCAAAGCTGTGCAGGATAGCCATCTATGTAGGCTCGCTCTGTCTCGGCTGTTCTGGATTTGGTTTGAATGGCGTATTCTTGTGCGTCGAATTTCAGCAGTCGTAGCGTGGTCATAGTTGCTCAAAAAGAATTGAAGTTTTTGAGTACAAACTAACGCAGGACGATAAAAATTACGACCAGAAAAAGTCAGCGCAAAAATATGGTGGGGAAACAATTTTGCAACTTGGCGGCTGCGGGTGTGAAGGCAGTGCTCTACCACTGAGCTAACCGCCCAATCTTGATGCGCACTTTGGGTGGCAGATTGGAGTAATGCAGAACTTGGTAATCAAGCTTCTTTTGCAGTTCTGAAGCAAGAGCGCGATTATACACAGTTGGTAAACGGAAAGGCCTGATAAATCAGGCCTTTCCATACAACATAACTTGCTACAAGAGCTTTACTGCTGAACCGGCTTTAACCGCTTAGTCAAAGCAACCAGCACAGCACTGCAGGCAATACTAGCGGCCAGGAAGTACAACCCACCGGTCAGACTGCCGGTCACATCTTTGATCCAACCCACGATAAAGGGGCTGACAAAGCCTGACAGATTACCGATTGAATTTACCATTGCGATACCAGCTGCTGCGGCTGTGCCCGTCAAATAAGCTGTTGGTAAGCTCCAGGACAAGGCAATCGAAGACAACACGCCCACGCAAGCAATCGTAATCCCGATCAAAGAGAAAATGATGTTAGACGGGTTAAGCGTGCTCAACCAGAAACCGACGGCGCCAACCAAAGAGAACACAATCAAATGCCAGTGGCGCTCGCCCGTGCGGTCAGAGTTTCTACCTACCAGCACCATCGCAACTGCGGCGACGAAGTAAGGGATAGCAGAGAGCAGGCCGTTGTTGAAAACATCGGTCACACCTGCTGCCTTAATCAGATTGGGCAACCAGAACCCGATACCGTAGAGTCCCATCACCATAAAAAAGTAGATGCCACTGAACAGCCAGACGCGAACGTCAGTAAAGATCCTGGCGATAGGTAGATGAACTTTAGTCTCTGCATCAGCGTCAAGCTGAGTTTGCAAATAACTCTTCTCTTCGTCAGTTAACCATTTGGCCTTGGCGACGGAGTCATCCAGATAAATAATCACCGCTACACCCAGAACAATAGAGGGCAACCCTTCAAGCAAGAACAACCACTGCCAGCCAGCGATGCCATACATTCCTGAAAAACTGGCCATAATCCAGCCGGATAAGGGGCCACCGACCACACCCGAAAACGCGATCGCTGTCATGAATAGGGCGGTGATACGACCACGGCGAGCCTGCGGATACCAGTAAGTCAGATAGAGGATGATGCCGGGGAAGAAGCCCGCTTCGGCGATACCAAGCAAGAACCTCAATACGTAATAACTCGTTTCGCTGCTCACGAACATCATGCAGGATGACAGCACACCCCACGTAATCATGATGCGCGCAATCCAGACACGTGGCCCGATTTTTTCAAGCAAGATATTGCTGGGTACTTCAAAAATAAAGTAACCAATAAAAAAGATACCAGCGCCCAGTCCGTAGACTGTTTCACTGAACTTCAGATCAGACAACATCTGCAATTTTGCGAAGCCTACGTTAACGCGGTCAAGATAAGCGGCCAAATAGCAAATAAATAAAAAGGGGATCAACCTTAGGGTGACCTTTTTATAGATGTTCTTGGCTTGAATAGTGTCTGTCATGTTTGTTCCTTTTGCACGACGGCGGATCTACCGCAATCAAGGCGCCATTATAAGTAGCCGGCGAGCCGCTTATGCGCTGTTTATTCGAGGGATAACCCTAGCAAAAAACCAACTTATTGCGCTTCGATTTTGCGCCAGACACACGCGCCCTTAACAGATTTATCCAGCGCATCAAGATAAGCTTGATGATCGCTCAGTTCATCAGCTGTCGGTTCAAGCACCGGCAGGTCGATATTGGATCGACGCTGCAACCGCTGTAGGGACTGATCATGGGTGCTCGGGTCAGACGGATCATCTAGCAGGCTATCCTGACCTCGAGTCATGGCAAGCCAGACCTCAGCTAATAGCTGCGAGTCCAGTAAAGCGCCATGTAAAGTTCTATGTGCGTTGGATACACCATAACGATCGCATAAAGCGTCAAGCGAGTTACGCTTACCAGGATACAAAGCCTTGGCATAGGCTAACGAATCCGTGATGTCCAGACAATAATCCGTGATCACGCCACGATCGATGCGTTGCAACTCAGCGTTTAAAAATCTGACATCGAAGGGCGCATTGTGAATAATCAGTTCAGCGCCCTCGATAAAATCGAGAAAATCCTCGATCACGTCTTCGAATCGCGGCTTATCCGCCAGAAACTCGGTGGTGATCCCGTGTATAGCAAGTGCATCCGGGTGGCTATCGCGATCCGGCTTCAAGTACTGATGAAAATCCCGCCCAGTGAGACTGCGATTAACCACCTCGATTGCCGCAAGTTCAATAATGCGGTCGCCCGTTGCGGCGTTCAGTCCAGTGGTTTCAGTATCGAGAATTATCCAGCGCATGATGTGAGTTTAAACGGATTGCTGACGAGCAAGTTCAACTCCATTATTGGCCAACTGGTCGGCACGTTCATTGCCTGGATCTCCCGTGTGCCCTCTCACCCAGTGCCAGGATATTTGATGCTTCTGGACCAGCTCATCAAGAATCACCCACAAATCAGCATTTTTGACAGGCTTTTTATCGGCCGTACGCCAGTTGCGCTGTTTCCAGCCGTGAATCCATTCGGTGATGCCCTTTTGCACATACTGAGAATCGAGGTGTAACCGGACTTGACTAGGCCGCTTCAAAGCGCGTAAGCCCTCTATGACCGCCATCATCTCCATCCGATTATTAGTCGTCAGGGGCTCGCCACCAAAAAGGGATTTTTCATGAGTGCCGCGGCGCAGCAATACCCCCCAACCACCGACGCCCGGATTACCCTTGCAGGCACCGTCTGTCCAAATTTCAATGACACCAGTTTCATCTGCGCTTTCGTTGAAGCTGGCGCTTTCGTTTTCAATGCTGCTATCGCTCATCTGCTTGCTCAGTTACCTTGGTGTTCTTGATTCATCGCAACCCCTGTAGCTTCGGCTGCAACTTTGCGCTTTTGCTTACTGCGCCAGGACGGCGTGATTAACCGCATGCCCTCAACTCGCTTGACTGCCGATACGACGTAGACCGCGCCGCACACTGGCCACCATCGATCACCGGCGTGCTCCATAAACCCAAAGCGCTTGATCCAGCTTTCAGACATAAAAGGTGGGACATAACAACCGAAATAGCCACGATCAATGTCAAAAGAAAGCAGTTTTAACCAGTCTTTCAGGCGCGGCAAGGATACCGCATCAGCCTGGGAATATGGCAACCATGGTTTCAAATAAGGCAGGCTGTGGCGCAACCCCCAAAGACTAAAGGGATTAAAACCAGAGAGCACCACCCTGCCGTCAGGTACCAGCACGCGTTCAACCTCGCGCAGTACTTGATGCGGTCTGGCGCTCAATTCAAGTCCGTGAGACAACACAAGTAAATCAATGCTTTGCGACTCGAACGGTAACGCCTCAGCCTCACAAAGGACAAAATTAGACCGATTTTTTTCAGAGCAGTCAGTCAAAACATTCGCCTCAGAGGTCGTCCATGCCTTGTTAGGCATACGGTTAGCGCGAAGCAAATCCCGCTGAACCATACCAACCTGCAACGCGTGATATCCAAAAATATCCGACACGACTGCATCAACTCGAGTTTGCTCCCAGTTTTGCATATACCGACCGGGATCAGTTTGCAACCAGTCAGCAAGCTCTACAATGGAGTGTTTTTTAGATGACATCCGAGTCCTAAAACTTGGTTTATGGATAATACAAAATTCAAGGTGACAGCCATGGCTCAAATCCCTGGTCTACCCAGCAGCAACGGCGCCACTTGTACCATCACGCCAATAAAAGCTTTTGCAGATAATTACATCTGGATGGTATCCAATGGCCGTCAAGCGCTGGTTGTTGACCCGGGCGACGCCGCACCGGTGTTAGCGGCGCTAGCCCAACACGGACTCATGCTGACTAGCATTCTACTCACCCATCACCATCAAGACCACGTAGGTGGCGTGGCTGAACTCGTTCAAGCGACAAAAGCCACGGTATATGGGCCCGCGACCGAGGCTCTGCCTCATTGCGACCAGTCACTGTCTGAAGGCGATAAAGTGAGTATCTCTGAGTTCGGACTTGAGTTGAGCGTGCTGGACATACCCGGCCATACGGCAGGGCACATTGCTTATGATGGTTATGTAGGTGCGACGCGTCTCGTGTTCTGCGGCGACACCTTGTTTGCAGGCGGATGTGGCCGAATTTTTGAAGGTACCCCACAGCAAATGCATGACTCACTCAGCAAATTGGCTGCCTTGCCTGCAGAAACACGGGTCTACTGCACGCACGAGTACACTGCATCCAACCTGCGCTTTGCGGTAACGGCAGAGCCGGATAACCAAGTATTAATGGATTGGCAAGATACTGTCACACAACAGCGCGCAAACGATATGCCGACCTTACCGAGCACAATCGGTCAAGAACTCCTTGCCAACCCTTTTTTAAGATGCGATCAAGCCACCATTGCCAAACAAACCAGCCAATGGGCCAACACACCGCTTACGACCACGCTAGAGGTATTCACACAATTGCGCGCCTGGAAAAACGTTTTCCGCTGAGCACATGAAACATCTAAAACTGCTTCTGGTGCTCGTGGTTGTAGTCCTTGTTGGCTGCGCGGGCCCCTACAGTAATGAGAGCAATCCAGAGCGCTTTATTGCCCGGGATACTTCTCGCACGATAGATCTGACCGTCCCCGCGACCGACGTCTGGGAGCGCATACGTCGTGGTTTTGCTATCCCCAACTTAAATTCGCCACTCGTCGACAAATGGACCAGCTATTACGCGTCACATCCCGAGGCGATGCAAATCATGGCAGAAAGGGCTGGCAAATATCTCTATTACATTGTCGATGAGATTAATCGCCGGGGTATGCCAACCGAATTGGCCTTGTTGCCTTTTGTAGAAAGTGGCTACAAGGCGACAGCATACTCACGAGCAAAAGCCGCTGGCTTGTGGCAATTTATCCCGAGCACTGGCACAAAATTTCAATTAAAACAGGATTGGTGGCACGATCAGCGGCGCGATCCCATTGCCTCCACAAATGCTGCGCTCGACTATCTTGATTTTTTGTATGATTTTCAAGGAGACTGGTATCTAGCGCTGGCCTCGTACAACTGGGGCGAGGGCTCGGTCAAAAAAGCGATCGATCGCAACCTCGCTGCTGGCCTTTCAGCAGATTACGAGTCGCTTAAGATGCCAGACGAGACTCGCAACTACGTCCCCAAGCTTCAAGCTATCAAAAATATCGTCGCAGACCCTGAAAAATATGCGGTGTTATTACCTCAAGTCGACAATGAACCGTATTTCGTCGCGGTAAAAAAGGTTTCATCCATCGACATAGCGGTTGCTGCGCAGTTAGCCGAGATGCCAATCGATGAGTTCAAAGCGCTCAATCCGTCTCACAACACATCTGTCATGGTGGCTGACGATGAGTCTCATATGATTTTGCCTAAAAACAAAGTCGATATCTTTAAAACAAATCTTGAGCAATACAAAGGCGAACTTTCCTCCTGGAAGATCTACGAAGCATCTCAAGGTGAAACCTTTGCCGATATCGCAAGAAAATTCGGGGTATCTGAAGCTCGTCTGCGCGACGCCAACAACATCCCTGCGTCAACCCGTAGCGCCAGCAATCAGTCCCTACAGATCCCAGGGCCTGCGGGCAAGGGCCTCGAACTCGCACCATTCACTGATTCAAATCCACCTCGTCTGGCAGGGCGTTACAAACCCGACACAGCCACCAACGATAAAAAGCCAGAAAATAAAGTCAAGGTGTATGTTGTACGTGCGGGCGATACTTTGCCTACAATTGCAAAAAAGCATGACACGACGGTTGCCGCACTTCGGTCGCTAAACAAAATCAAAGATGATAAGTTAAAGCCGGGAACGAAACTGCGCCTGCCAGGCACGACGACACACTGATTAATACAAATACTGATTAATACACGTACCGCATAGCAAACAAGGATTCTTATGGGCTTTCTAACTGGCAAAAAACTATTGATCACCGGCGTTTTATCAAACCGGTCCATCGCCTACGGTATCGCGAAGGCCTGCCATCAACAGGGCGCCACACTCGCGTTTACATATGTGGGTGATCGGTTCAAGGATCGTGTAGTCGAATTTGCAAACGATTTTGGTAGCAACATCGTATTACCTTGTGATGTAGCCGAAGATAGCCAGATCGAAGGGACCTTCACAGAGCTAGCCAAGGTCTGGGATGGTCTGGATGGACTAGTCCACTCGATTGGCTTTGCACCACGCGAGGCAATCGCAGGTGATTTCCTTGAAGGCTTGTCACGCGAAGGGTTTCGTATCGCTCATGACATTTCTGCATATAGCTTCCCTGCATTGGCGAAAGCCGCCCTGCCCATGATGAAAGGTCGTCAGGCGGCTGTCCTGACGCTTACCTACCTAGGTGCTGAAAAAGTTGTCCCCAACTACAACACCATGGGCTTGGCGAAAGCCTCGCTTGAAGCCAGCGTGCGCTATCTGGCCTCAAGTCTGGGTCCAATGGGTATCCGGGCAAACGGCATCTCAGCTGGCCCCATCAAGACCTTGGCAGCTAGCGGGATCAAGGACTTTTCTAGCATCCTGAAATTTGTCGAAGCGCATGCACCGTTGCGTCGTAACGTCACGATTGAAGATGTTGGCAATGTGGCCGCATTTTTACTATCGGATCTGGCAGCTGGCGTCACCGGTGAGATTACCCATGTCGATTCAGGGTTCTCAACCGTTACCCCTGGCATGGGTGATTAACTCAGTTGGCGATACACAAGCTCAGTCTTGGTTGTACCTGTCTGTAACCAGTCGGCGATCGCCAGTTGGAGATCTTTGAAAAATTGATCGGCGCACTGATGCGCCTTGATTTTTCCTCGATTTTCATCTGTAACTCGGTACGAAAACCCGAGCTCTCCCACGATTGGATCGCCCACGCTTCGCATCCAGATTGCCACATCGCAATGAGCCTGAACACCACTACCAAAGACCAGCGTTCCCAATGGCAAGCTGGCTTCCAGAATTTTATTCGTCCGGCCACCAACAATCCGTACAGGTGTCTTTGCTGACAAGTTCAATTGCGACAAACCCGGAAAAAACTTCACAGTGCTCGTTATTGTCTTTTTGAACAGCGCATCAATCGGCACCGCATCAAGCACTGCATTATTTGAGTAAATCGACTTTGCTGTGCCGGCCTTTGTGCCCCGAAGTATCTCTTCCTTAAATCGCAGTCTGAATTTATGACCGGCGCTTGGCGTCGGATCAAAGACCAGCGACTGATCAACCTGGCCAGCTCGGCATTTGAAGGTAACCTCGCACCAGTCATCTACCCATACATGCTGTCGTGACTCGCGTACACGCAGGATCAGATTATTTTGACGAAAATCCTGATTTGGGGTGTCGTAAAAAATAACGTTACGCAAGCCTGTGGTTGCGTTGTCTGAATGAAAAAACGTCACCTGACTCTTTAGGCAGAAGTCTGACAGCAATGAATCAAGTTGCATGATGCGACTGCGTCGATCAAGCCCAGCAGGCTTGAGCAATAATTTGAACTCTCGATTCGTTACTCGCTTGTCGAGTTTGTATTGCGCGTCTTTCACTTGGGTCCAGTGTAATGTTCTGGCCACAGTTGCTGGACGACGACCCGTTCGCTCGAGTAGGCGTAACAGCTATCCACTTTTAACGGCCGGCCATTGGCATCGACCGGGATTGGTTTTGTACTGTTCAAAGGCCATAACGCCTGCATGGCCGTTGTGGCCATGGGGCCGAGTAACTCCATCAGGTGTGTACAACCTTTGGATCCCTTCAGCCGCTCTCTGACGAGCTTAGTCCAGCCCGAGCCAATTCTCTCACCGACTAAAGTCGATAGCGTAGCTGCCGCTTCTTTGCAGACGGCAAAAGGCGTTGCATCAGACGATGCGATGGCGTCAACGATCAATAAATTTTCATCAACGACCAATCGAATCGACAGATCGTGTATGGGGTGCCCAGCGGGAACCATCTTCATGGTTCTTTGCCCCACGAAGGGCGCTGATTTGGTATCGACGACTCGACCTTCAATATCGAACAAGCCGTCTTTACGTTGATAACCCTTCATCTCGATCTGACGATGATGAAGCTCTTCTCTTTCAGCACTGGCTGGTAATGGCACGAGCGACTTCCTGTAAATGAGCCTTTGAACAAGCGCTATCTTAGCTTGCTGGTCAAATGGTGTTGCCACCATCTACGACAAGATTCTGACCTGTAATGAACGACGCCGCTTTTGAAGCTAAAAATACTGCAGCCCCTGCTATCTCGTCAGGTTCGCCAATACGGCGCAAGGGAATCGTCTCTTCGCGATGACGCAACAGGGCTTCGTCCTCCCAAAGCGCGCGCGCAAAATCCGTCTTGATTAATCCCGGTGCAATACAGTTCACTCGTACATTGTGAGGGCCAAACTCAACGGCCAGGTTACGTGCCAACTGCATGTCAGCTGCCTTGCTGATGCAATAGGCACCAATAATCGCTGAACCTTTCAGCCCACCAATGGAGGACACGATGGTGATTGAGCCGGATCGACGCTCAAGCATATCCGGTGCCACCATGCTGATGAGCCAATGATTAGCAACAATATTGTTATCCAGGATTTTTCGAAACTGATCATCCGTGATCCCAGCCTGAGGTCCATAGTATGGATTACTTGCCGCATTACAAACCAGGATATCGATTTTGCCGAAGTGGCCCTTGGCAGTCGTCACCAGGTTTTGCAAGTCAGCCTTTGAAGAAATATTAGCTGCAACTGCAATTGCAGACCCGGCGCCATGACGCTGATTGATCGCGTCGACAACTTCCTGACAGGCGTCTGTTTTGCGAGAGGAAACGACTACTTTAGCGCCGTGCTCGGCCATCCTTTCGGCGATGGCTCGGCCGATGCCACGCGACGAGCCAGTAATCACAGCAACTTGGCCTTTAAGATCAAATAAATTCACAACAATCTCCTCGTGTTTTTATTGAGCGACTTTGAGCTCAGGATCAGCGACTCATATCAACGACGGAGCGCCCTCTGATCTGACCCGCCAAGGTCAGATCGAGATAAGCCGGTAACTCGTCCATGGCGATCACGCGAGCAATATCGCTCAAATGCGCGGGTCGATACTCGTTAGCGATTTGTTCCCAAAGCTTCTGTCTCAACGGCATCAAGGGGTTCGCATTCACTCCTAACAACCGAACGCCTCTGAGAATAAACGGTAGTACCGTCGTCTCAAGCGCCAAGCCACCAGCATTACCAAAAGCAGCGATCATGCCTTCCGGTTTGACAGTTCTTGTTAGCCAGGCAAGCGTCGCGCCGCCGACTGAATCGATCGCACCAGCCCATTGCGCCTTTTCAAGTGGTTTGGGATTTGCCTGAGGCTCAATTCGACCAATGACCTCAGCCGCACCCAGTTTTTTAAGGTAATCCGCTTCTTGCGCTTTGCCTGTCATTGCCGTGACGTGATAACCCCGGCGACTTAGTATATCGATCGCTACACTCGCTACCCCACCTGTTGCCCCGTTCACAAGGATCGACCCCTGAGAAGGCTCGAGGCCGTTGAGCTCCATCAAGTGCAGTGAATACATGGCGGTAAAACCAGCAGCGCCAATGACTCCCGCTTCAAATAAGCTTAGTCCTTCAGGCAGTGGCATTACCCAGTCGGCGTTTACCCGTGCAACTTGGGAATGACCGCCGTCATGATCAACCCCCAGGCCGAAACCATGGACCACAACCTCGTCGCCGGCTTTGAACCGGGCGTCTGCAGAGTCAAGCACAGTGCCCACAAAATCGATCCCGGTGATACGAGGCCAGGTGCGAATGATCGCGTTCAAGCCCTTGGATGCCAGAGCGTCTTTGTAATTGATGCTTGAGTAGGCGATCCGTATCACGACATTACCTGGGCTCAGGTCGTCGACTGTAAGTTCGGCTAACGTTCTGACTGGCTCTTTATCTCCAGCAATTAAACGAAACGCTTTAAAGGTTTTCATCTGTTTCATCTCTTCTCACAAAACTTCAAAGACACCTGCCGCCCCCATACCGCCACCAATACACATGGTGACGCAGACTCGCTTGGCACCGCGACGCTTGCCTTCGATCAAGGCATGTCCAGTCAGGCGTTGTCCGCTTACACCGTAAGGGTGGCCCACTGCAATCGCACCGCCGTTCACGTTAAGCAATTCAGCGGGGATCCCCAGCTTATCGCGGCAATAAAGTACTTGAACAGCGAAAGCTTCGTTCAACTCCCAAAGGTCAATGTCTTTGACGGTGAGACCCAAGCGCTTGAGGACCTTGGGGACCGCATAGACGGGTCCAATACCCATTTCATCAGGTTCACAACCAGCGACTGCGAAGCCAAGAAAACGCCCTAGTGGACTGAGATTGCGCTTCTCAGCAAGTGTTTCGCTCATGACGACACAGGCTCCTGCACCGTCCGAGAATTGACTTGCGTTACCCGCGGACACTACCCCGCCAGGTATAGCAGGCTTAATCCCTGAGATCCCTTCTTTGGTTGTGCCCTCACGCAAGCCTTCATCAACACTCACAGTAACCTGCCGGGTCGTTATGCCCATTACCTTGTCCATGACTCCCGCTTGCACCGTAATCGGCGCAATCTCATCATTGAACTTGCCGGCAGCCTGCGCCGCACAAGCCTTTTGTTGACTAGCCGCACCATACTCATCCATGACCTCACGCCCGATCTTGTAACGCTTGGCGACTTGCTCAGCGGTCTGCAACATGTTCCAGTAGATCTCGGGCTTTTTAGCAAGCAAGGCGAGATCATTGATCATGTGACGATTCATCTCTTGCTGCACACACGAAATGCTCTCGACCCCTCCCGCAACATATACGTCGCCTTCACCTGCAATCACCCGTTGCGAGGCGAGCGCAATCGTCTGAAGGCCAGAAGAACAAAAACGATTGACGGTCATGCCCGATACGGTAACGGGACAATCCGCCATCAAAGCGATCTGGCGGGCAATATTGGCTCCCGTCGCGCCTTCAGGGCTAGCGCAACCCATGAGGACGTCTTCAACCTCAGCAGCTTCAATACCAGCTCGTTGAAGAGCGTGTTTGACCACATGGCCACCAAGCGTGGCACCGTGTGTCATGTTGAAAGCACCTCGCCAGCTTTTAGCCAAGGGGGTACGAGCAGTTGAAACAATAACGGCATTAGTCATGATTGATCCTCAATTGAAAGATTTGCCATCAGCCACCAAACGCGCAAGCAGGGGCGCTGGCTGCCAGAATTGCCCATCGTCGTGTGGGTTCTGTGCAAAGCGGTTCATGGCTTGCACGACATTGAAGAGACCGAACTGATCTGCGTACAACATCGGGCCGCCGCGATAAACCGGGAACCCGTAACCCGTCGTGTAGACAATATCGATATCGCTTGCACGTGCGGCAATACCTTCTTCGAGAATATGAGCTGCCTCGTTGACCATAGAGAACACCAGACGCTGAACAATTTCGTCATCAGAAATTTTGCGTGAGGTAATCCCAACGTCACTGCGATACTTAACGATCATCGCTTCCACATCTTTATTTGGGATCGCGTCGCGTTTGCCTTCAAGATAGTCGTACCAGCCTTTGCCTACTTTTTGGCCATAACGGCCCTTCTCGCAAAGGAGGTCAGCGATTTTGCTGTATTTCATGTGAGGTTTTTCCAGATAGCGACGCTTACGGATCGCCCAGCCGATATCGTTACCCGCCAGATCCCCCATCCTGAACGGACCCATCGCAAAGCCAAACTTCTCGATTGCCCTGTCAACCTGTTGAGGCGTGCAACCCTCTTCAATCAAAAAGCCAGCCTGTCGAACATACTGTTCAATCATGCGATTACCAATAAAGCCGTCGCACACGCCAGAGACCACCGCAGTCTTTTTAATGCGTTTTGCGACATCCATGACGGTCGCCATCACGTCCTTACCTGTCGCTGCTCCGCGCACGACTTCAAGAAGCTTCATGACATTGGCAGGACTAAAAAAGTGCATGCCCACGACATCTTGCGGTCGTTTGGTGAAATGAGCAATGGCATTGACGTCAAGCGTCGAGGTGTTTGAAGCAAGGATGGCGCCGGGTCTCATCACTGCATCAAGCTTTTTAAAAACTTGCTCTTTAACGCTGATCTCTTCAAACACCGCTTCGATCACAAGATCAACGTCTTTGATGTCTTCGTAACTTAACGTAGGTGTCAACAAACTCATGCGTTGTTGAAAAACTTCTTCTTTAAGCTTGCCTTTTTTAACTTGAGCTTGATAGTTTTTCTGAATAGTCGCAAGTCCCCTATCCAAAGCCTCTTGCTTGGTTTCGAGTATCTTGACGGGAATCCCTGCGTTCAAGAAATTCATACTGATACCGCCACCCATCGTGCCCGCACCAATGACGGCAACAGTCTTGATGTCACGCTTGGGGGTATCCGCTGGCACGTCGTCAATCTTGGAAGCAGCGCGCTGCGCAAAAAACATATGACGTAGTGCGCGGGACTCGGGTGTTGTAACCAGGCTAAGAAAACCCTCTCGCTCGACTCGCATTCCGTCCTCGAACTTATGCGTTGTGGCTGCTTGAACGGCTTCGAGACACTTCAGTGGGGCTGGATAGTTTTTCGAGACGCCTGCAATCATATTGCGAGCAAATTGAAAGTACGCATCGCCTTGAGGATGCGAGCAAGGTAAATCACGTACCCGCGGCAAAGGACGTTTGTCAGATACTGACCGCGCAAACGCAATGGTCTCGTCCAGTAGCGAACTCGCACTTTCAGCCATTTGGTCGAATAGCTTCTGACCGGGCAAGGCAGCCAGTCTCTCACTCTTGACAGGCTCGCCACTGACGATCATGTTGAGCGCCGGCTCAACGCCAATGACACGCGGTAAACGCTGCGTGCCACCAGCGCCCGGCAAGATACCGAGTTTTACTTCTGGCAAAGCGATGTCAGCGCCCGGGGCGGCGACCCGATAATGGCAACCAAGCGCCAACTCCAACCCGCCTCCCATTGCTATTGAATGAACGGCAGCGACAACCGGTTTAGTGCAGCTTTCGATCAGGCTGATGACACTGCTCAGATGAGGCTCCTGAGTTGCCTTAGGCGTCCCGAACTCGCGAATATCTGCTCCGCCAGAGAACGCTCTACCAAGGCCTGTCAGCACGATCGCGTTAATCGACGCATCCGACATGGCTTGTTGCACACCGTCAGCAATCGCTAAACGGGTAGAGAGACCAAGACCATTAACGGGCGGATTATTGAGTGAAATCACAGCGATCTCACCATGAACAGCGTATTGAGCACTCATGCAGTCTCCTTTATGCAATTTTTTAATAATTAGTTTTATTTATTGTCACTCAATATAAAACAGGTTGATCTCAAAATCTTTCCCACATATTGAAATCAACTTCACAAGTGGCCTGAACTGACTTTCTCTTGAGGCTATTTTGGCCCGCCGAGCATTGATTTACAGGGGAAAACGATCATTTTCCGGTGCAAGATCAATCTCTACAGTTAATCCCATGGTTACGCCACAAAGCGATCCACAAAAACATTAATTCAAATCTGAGAGATCATGGACTAATCAAAATTACTTGCCCGTACAAGTCACTATTGACACTCTTTAACCAAAGATCTACACAGTATGCGAGGGGCTTTAAAAAGTGCCCTATAACCGGAGGAGAATAAAAATGACCAAAAAACTATCATTGCTCTCAACCCTGCTAGTTGGCCTGATGTTTACGGTAACAAGCGGTCAAGCCCTCGCTGAAAAAAAATATGATGTCGGCGCCAGTGACACCGAAATCATCATTGGTCATTTTGGCCCCTATTCTGGACCGGCCTCCGCCTACGGCGCAATCGGCAAAATAGAAACAGCCTACTTTGAAAAGATCAACGCAGAAGGCGGTATCAATGGCCGGAAAATAAAATTTGTCAGCTATGACGACGCCTATTCACCACCAAAAAGTGTCGAGCAAACTAGGAAGCTGATTGAGCAAGACAAGGTTCTGTTTATTTTTCAAAGTCTAGGTACTGCCCAAAATAGTGCGATCCAAAAATATATGAACAGCAAAGGGATCCCCCAGCTATTTGTCGCGACTGGTGCGACCAAATTCGGCGATCCTAAAAACTTCCCCTGGACCATGGGTTGGCAGCCGAATTATTACGCCGAGGCAAAAAACTACGCTCAGCATATTCTTGAAAACAAGCCCAACGCAAAAATTGCAGTACTGATGCAGAACGATGATTACGGCAAGGATTATCTGAAAGGGTTTGAAGATGGCTTGGGTGACAAGGCTGCAACCATGATTGTGGCCAAAGTCACCTATGAGTCGACAGATCCTACGGTTGATAGCCAGATGATTCAACTGAAGGCCTCCGGTGCCGATACTTTTTTCAATGTGACCACACCAAAATTCGCGGCTCAAGCGATCAAAAAGGCAGCTGAAATCGGCTGGAAACCCACCCAATACCTGAACTCGATATCAAACTCGGTGGGTTCTGTCATGAATCCGGCCGGCGCTGAAAATGGAATCGGCATCATCACGGCGCTTTATCAAAAAGACCCGACCGATCCTCAGTGGTTCGATACCAAAGAATTCAAGGACTGGGCTGACTTCATGAAGAAGTATGCTCCCCAAGGTGACTTGAAGGATATCAATAACGTCTTTGGCTACAACGCAGCTCAAACGCTAGTCGAAGTGCTCAAGAAATGCGGAGACAACCTGACCCGTGAAAACATCATGAAACAGGCCGCCAGCATTAACGATCTGCAACTGCCGATGTTGCTACCCGGTGTAAATATCCAGACCGGGCCTGATGATTTCTCTCCAATCGAGCGCGAGATGATGGCTCGCTGGGATGGCAAAGGCTGGGTATTATTTGGCAAGCTCTACGGTCGTTAAGACTTTAACCAATCAAGGTCAAAGCTCTGCCTGATACCTGGCTAACATTTGCTCCTGGGTCTCCATGGGCCCAGTGCTGTTGGTCTGCTTGTAGATCATTTCGTTCATGGTGGGCATGATCGACCGATTGGCAAGCGCCTCGGCGGTCCAGAGTTTTGAGCGCATAAATGCCTTGGGACAATGCAGGTACACATCCTCGATCTGTACTTGTATTACCGCTCTCGGGGCTCGCTCTAGTCCAGAGAACCGTGCAAGCAAGCTGTCATCATTGCTGATTACTGCGCGACCATTAATACGCAAAGTTTCGTCAAACCCGGGGATCATGAACAGCATACCAATCCGACCGGTTTCGACAATATTTTGTAAAGAATCCAGCCGGTTATTGCCCGACGAGTCCGGTATCAATATAGTCTGTGAGTCGACGACTTGTACAAAACCAGGTACGCCTCCGCGAGGGGATGCATCGGTCTGATGCGAAGCATTAGTCGTCGCCATGACAAAAAAAGGCGATAGCGACACGTATTGCTGTGCGTACTCATCAAGCGCTGACAACTGTTTCTTTATCGCTCGCTCTTTGGCTGCGGGATAAATCTGCCTGAGCTGTTCTAAATTCCCGATTCTCATTGCATCCTCACGATAGACGCGTTAGATCTTAAACTATGTCACTATTATTGCTTACCGATGCGTAAATGCATATCCTCATCAACTCTTGAAGCCTCACATGGACTCTCAACCGATCCTGTCACCAGAAGCGCAGAAAACCGAAGCTGAGAGGCTGGCGAGACTCGGCTCCATGCTCTACCAAATAGGTTCGATTGAAGATGCGATCGAGACCTATAAACAAGTCCTGGCCATAGCGCCCGATCATTTTGATGCCTTGCAATTACTGGGGGTCGTTGCTGCTCGAAAGAAAAACTACGCCGAGGCATTGGATTTGCTGTCACGGGCGATTGCTATTAATCCCAGTCATCCACAGTCATACAACAATCTTGGTAACGCGCTACAGGATTTAAACCGGTTAGACGAAGCACTCAGCAATTATGACCAGGCGATTGGTCTCAAACCAGATTTTGCCGAGGCACACAATAACCGGGGCAATACACTGGCACAACTGAAACGCTGGGATGAGGCTATAGCAAGTTTTATCAGCGCGACAACTTGCAAACCTGACTATACGGATGCTTATCTGAATTTAGGCGACGCACTGGTCGAGCTAAAACTCTACGATGAAGCACTCATCATTTACGCAGAGGCCGGGCGTGTGGTCAAGTGTTGGCATGAATTAGCCTAGTTTTTGTGTTGTGCGAATTTTTAATACTATTTTAATTCCCAGCCAAATAACTGCTTGCTTGTTAATTCAAACTACCAAGACGACGCACCATCAAGCAGTCCAGTAGCTCACGCTATGAGCCTCATTTCGCTATCAGCAACTATACATACCCCCTAAACACGGGATTGACAGCGTATTTAAGGGCGAAGGCAGCCCGTTTTTGGCACTCGCTAAGTTAAGATAGGTGTAACAAAAGGCAACAACAGTGACAGTCAGATACCTTGGTGTCTGATAGCACTAGGGCTTTTGTTGATTGCTGCCAAGTTAAGGTGCGTAACCGAATACAAATGAGAATTTAGATGAAGCTGCCAGATAACGAAATTCGAGACATCACGAAACTACTTGAAGAGGGCAAGCAATTGCCTGACAAATACCGTTTTATGTTGTTTGGCGATGAGCGAGAGATTGAGCTTGTTTGGAACGGGAAATCGCAAGAAGTCACAAATGTGGTGATGCCATTTCAAACAATTGAGCACGTAGATGAGCCAAGAGCTGAAGTAGACATGCGTGTACAGCCAGACTTGTTTGATTTGGAAACGGGGCGGCAACTGAAAGGATGGACAAACAAGCTGATATGGGGCGACAACAAGTTTGTGCTGTCCTCGCTTAAAAGTGGTCCGCTACGTGACGAGATCGAAGCGAATGGTGGAATCAAACTGATTTATATCGATCCGCCGTTTGATGTAGGCGCGGATTTTAAGATGGAAGTAGAGATCGGCGACGAAACTATTGAAAAAGAACCTAACGTACTAGAAGAAATAGCGTACAGAGACACTTGGGGCAATGGAAATGATAGCTTCCTGTCGATGATATATGAAAGATTGATATTGATGAAGGGCTTGCTTGCGGCAGATGGAATAATATTTGTACATTGTGATTGGAGACTTTCATCATCATTAAGATTGGTAATGGATGAGATTTTTGGTAAAGACAATTTCCGAAATCAAATAACTTGGAAAAGAGGCGTAGTAAGGGGTATGAAAGTACACGCTCAATTTTTTCCATTTAACTCAGATTATATTTTTATATATTCGAATACGAACAGCGCGACATGGAATGGCGACAAAGTTAAAGTCGAATACCCTATTCCAGAAGCTGAATATAAACAGTATGGGTATAAAAAAGATGAATTTGGATATTTTGGCAGTAGTGCTAGAAATGACTACAGCGATAAGAGTGTTATCGAGCTAGCAAAACAAAATCGCGTCTTTGTTACAAATGGTGGTGAACTGATAGTGAAGAATGGGGTCGTATCTACAACGAAAGGACAGATAAGAATTAAGGCATATAGAGAGTTGAGAGGCGGAAATATTATTGAAACAAAAACGCCCGACAGTGTTTGGACTGATATAGCTGGGATGGGCAATAACGTGGACGACAATTATGGTTATCCAACCCAAAAACCTGAAAGTCTTTTAGAGCGAATTATCAAATCCACATCAAATGAAGGCGACATAGTATGTGACTTTTTTGTGGGTTCGGGAACGACACCAGCTGTAGCAGAAAAATTAGGGCGAAAATGGCTTTGTTCAGATTTAGGTAAATTTTCGATACACACAACAAGGAAGAGAATAATAAGCGTACAACGGGAGTTGAAATCGCAAGTTAAGGATTTTCGAGCTTTTGAAATTCTGAACCTCGGTAAGTATGAACGCCATTTTTTTGTATCTGGCTTAGATGAACTTGATACAAAATCAAGCAGTCAAATTGAACGGAACAAAGAACTTGCGTTTAACACTCTAATTCTGAACGCTTACAAAGCAGAACCTGTTTCTGGCTTTAGAACATTTCGTGGCAAAAAACAAAATCGTATTGTTGCTATCGGTCCAGTGAACTTGCCAGTGTCGAGACTGTTCGCAGAACAAGTAGTGGCTGAGTGCGTTGAAAAGGGCGTAACTAAAGTTGACTTGCTGGCGTTTGAGTTTGAAATGGGCTTATTTCCAAGCATTCAAGACGATGCTAGTGCTAGAGGAGTTGATCTAGTTTTAAAGCACATTCCGAAAGAAGTATTCGACAAGCGAGCTGTAGATAGAGGTGAAGCACGTTTTCACGATGTTGCGTACATCGAAGTAAAAGCGCATTTCAATGGGCTATCGCTAGCTGTGGAGCTAACAAATTACTCTGTCTTTTACACGCAAGGCATTACATCTATAACTGAAGAAAATTTGAAGAGTGGCGCAAGCCAAGTTGTAGTTGAGAACGGTCAAGTTATAAAAATTAGTAAAGACAAAGACGGATTAGTAAACAAGCGTGAACTCCTAACAAAAAATTGGTTCGACTGGATTGATTACTGGTCTATAGATTTTGATTTCACCAACCGACAAGAAATTATTCGAATTAAAGACAAGAAAACAGGCGAGGATAAAGACAAATGGACCGGCGACTTTATTTTTGAGAATGAGTGGCAATCATTTCGTACGAGACAAGATCGATCGATCGAGTTGAAATCAATATTTAAAGAACTTCCGCCAGGCAAACGAAAAGTCGCTGTAAAAGTAGTTGATATTTTTGGGAATGACACGATGAAGGTCATACCAGTAACAATTGGGGAGAAGCGTTAATGGCTATTCATCCAAATTTCCCTGTTTCGCCACACGAAATCCTGACGCCAGATGTGCGTTGGTTTCCTGCCGATGAGTTGTTACGCGAGACGTCGTACGAAAAGCTTCTGCCGCCACTAGTCCATGAGTTGCGGAAGCGAGTTTATGATTGGCGAAATCGAAATTATCAAGGTGTAAGCGCAACAACAAAATCACTACTTACTTGGTGGTTTGATACGTCGCACCCGCTTCTACAAGCTGACGGAACGATTGGAAATTTTCAGTATTACTTCGCACAACGGGAATCGGTCGAAACTGTAATTTACTTACACGAAATCGTTCAGGTTGCTGACAAGCAAGACTTGCTTCGGTTCGATACAAGAGGAGTTATTACGCCGAGATTGATTGAAGAGACTTGGCGCAGATATGTCATAAAAATGGCGACTGGTAGCGGTAAGACGAAGACGATGAGCCTATTGTTGGCGTGGTCTTACTTTCATAAAAAGTACGAAGAAGGGTCGGATCTTTCAAAAAACTTTTTGCTTATAACGCCAAATATTATTGTGTTAGATCGCATACGTAAAGACTTTGACGGGCTGAAGATATTTGAAGAAGATCCAGTAGTACCTGATAACGGATTTGGCGATAGAAACTGGAAATCAGATTTTCAGTTGACGCTACACATTCAAGATGAAGTAGGACCAATTTCACCAACTGGAAATATTTTCCTTACAAACATACATCGTGTTTATGACGATAAGGCTGTGTTGACTTCTGCTGACGATGAAAACAGTATGGACTATTTCTTTGGAAATAAGCCGAAAGGTAAGACGAACGATTCATCTGTAGACCTTGGGAAAATTATTCGCGACATAGATGAACTGGTGGTGATAAACGACGAAGCGCATCACATTCACGACAGTAAGTTAGCGTGGTTTAAATCTATTGGCGATATTCATAACAAGCTGAAGCAAAAGGGATCACAACTCTCGCTTCAAATCGACGTAACAGCCACGCCTAAGCATTCAAACGGCGCTATCTTTGTTCAAACAATTGCTGACTATCCACTAGTAGAAGCTATACGCCAAAATGTAGTGAAGCATCCAGTTTTACCTGATCCGCCAAGTCGAGCGAAACTGACGGAGAAACAAAGTTCAGTTTACACAGAGAAGTATTCGGACTATATAAATTTGGGTGTTACTGAATGGCGAAAAGTTTATCCGGAGCATGAAAAGCTAGGTAAAAAAGCCGTTTTATTTATTATGACGGATGACACAAAAAACTGCGATGCGGTTGCTGAGTATCTTGAACAGACGTTTCCGGAATTAAAGGGAGCTGTTTTAACAATTCATACAAATAAAAATGGTGACATTGACGACAACCCATCATCTAAAGCATCAAAAGAAGAATTGACATTACTTCGCGATCAAGCGAACAAGATAGATTCATTTTCCAGTCCGTACAAAGCGGTGGTTTCGGTTCTGATGCTTAAAGAAGGATGGGATGTTCGTAATGTGACGACGATTGTTGGATTGAGAGCATTTGCGTCGCAAGCCAAGATACTTCCCGAACAAACTCTGGGTCGCGGACTTAGAAGAATGTATCCAAGTTCAGCAGCAGAAGAATATGTAAGCGTTGTTGGTACTCAAGCTTTTATGGATTTTGTCGAGACTATTCAAACAGAGGGCGTTGAATTAGAGAAGAGGCCAATGGGTGCTGGCACTAAGCCTATCGGTCCGATGATTATTGAAGTTGATGATGCTGACGACGAAAAGGATTTAGATAAGCTGGATATCGAAATTCCAGTGTTATCACCACGTAGCATACGTGAGTACAAGAATTTAGATGAACTTGATCTAGATTCTTTTGAATTTGAGGTATGTGAGTATCGTGAATTTACTGAGGAAGAGCAGCGGCAGATTGTTTTTCGAGACATTACAACGAACGAAATTACACATACGACAATGCTTGAAGGAGCTTTCGCAACCGATTACAGAAGTGTAATAGGACATTTTGCTCAAGCAGTTTTAAAGGACTTGCGACTGTATGCTGCGTACGACTTGTTGTATCCGAAAATTCAGGAGTTTGTAGAGTACAAACTATTTGGACAAAAAGTTAAGTTAGAAGACGCGAATACTATCCGTAATCTTTCGGAGCCTAACGCATCAAGGGCTATTTTTGACGTATTCAAAAAAGCCATTAACAATCTAACTGTACGTGATGTTGGCAACGCAGAGATTAGGGACACGATCAAGATTAGAAACATGCGACCGTTTGTTGTGAAAGATCAAAAAAATCTTCCAGCAAAAAAATCAGTCTTTAATAAGATTGTTGGTGATAGCGTGCTTGAACTGCGTTTCGCACAGTTTTTAGAGAAGTGTCCAGACGTCGTCTCTTACGCAAAAAACTATTTTGCGCTTAACTTTAAGATTGATTACGTTGATGCTACCGGAAACATAGCGAACTACTACCCTGATTTTGTCGTGAAGCTATCTGATACAGAAGTTTTTGTAATTGAAACAAAGGGGCTTGAAGATTTAGACGATCCCTTAAAAGTAAAGCGTCTGAAGCAGTGGTGTGCGGATGTGAACGCTACACACAGTAATGTTAAGTTCGATTTTGTGTATGTTGACCAAGACTCGTTTGACATGTTTACAGAAGACGGTGGAAAGTTGAAAGGGCAACTTAATACTTTTTCTGACTTAGTTAAGTTTTTTACGGCATACAAATAATTTCTAGTTGAGTGCTTCGAAATTTAAGACGTACTTTTGATACTTTTAAGGCAATTGCTATGCTGAATAAAAAAGAAACGACTGGATTGAAGCGTATCGAAAAAAAAATGAATTGCGAATTAGTAGACTGCGGTGAACACTTTACATTTGAAGTAACTGAGCACGATGAAGCAAATGCCGAGAATAGAAAAGCCATTTATCGAGGTAAGTGTGGCCGGTGCCATCGTGTCGTTAAATTGACGTAAGCGTCTGGGCAACACATATTGCCTAGGATCGCTGACTAAGTGAACATGTCTCCACTTAAATAGGTGGAAACATGTTCACTACAGAGTTACCAAATCCGTAACGGTTCGGTGAATACCGTCTTGACCTCGGTCCGAGACTACGCAATAGATGTTTAAAATGGTTTGATCAGGCTAAACGAGATAAGCGATGACTTCTCAACCAAGATCAACTATTAACCGCAACTTAATTTTGTTGCTGCCTAAGCAGCCCGCATTAGATTGGATTGTCAGTGTTGACACGTCGCCCTCAGGCCATCTAACGCTGGATAGACTCCGGCAAGAGCAAGACGCATTTCTGGTGCTAGAGGGTAAAGTTCAGACTGTTGAAGACGCGCAGCGCTGGATCGAGCGTCGATGGGGCGAACATTTCATCGAGTTCCTTGACTCTTGGTTTACAGATGAAGACCTTTGGCCTAAGCGCCGCACCCGTGCGATGTTTAGAGAATGGTTTGATGTTCAATTCCACTCAATGGTCTGGGACATGTCTGATGACCCTATTACCCATGAGCAATGGGATTGACCTACAGCTTGACGTTCCAGGGCAGCAATTCGTCAACCCGATTGACTGGGTGATCAGCGATCACCGACAGTACGTGCCGCAGATAGGTTTCTGGATTAACGCCATTGAGCTTCACAGTACCAAGCAGGCTGTACATCGTGGCGGCACGTTCACCACCAGTATCAGAGCCAAGGAATAGATAATTTTTACGACCAATAGCAACCGTGCGTAACGCACGTTCGGCAGCATTATTATCGATCTCAATGCGGCCATCATCTAGGTAGCGAGTGAGCGCCTGCCATTGATTCATTGCGTAGCCGATTGCATCAGCCGTCACGGATTTACGCGACAGGGTCGCTAACTGTGCAGTGAGCCACGCGTGTAGCGCCTCAACAATTGGTTTTGAATACTCTTGTCTGACTTCTCGTCGTCGTTCGGGTGGACTGCCACGGATACCAGCCTCAATTTTGTATAGCTCACCAATTTGCGCCAGTACATAGGTCGTGACCGGTGTTGGCTGTGCCTCGTGAATATCATAAAACTTACGTCTTGCATGTGCCCAACAAGCCGCCTCAAGGACTCGACCCGAATCGTAAATCGGGTTGTACCCCGCATAGGCGTCTGCTTGCAAGATACCTGCGTAATCTTTGAGATGCGCTTGGGGATGAATCCCTTTGCGGTCAGGCGAGTATCTAAACCAAACCGCAGGTGCGGTAGGGTCACCGGCAGGACGGTCGTCTCGGGTATAGACCCAAAGGCGACCTTGTTTGGTTTTGCCGTTGCCTGGCGCCAGAACATCAATCGGGGTGTCGTCAGCATGAAGCTTGGGTGCCGCGAACACATAGCGTTGCAGTGCGTCCATCAGTGGGCGCAGTAACTGGTGTGCGCCGCCGACTACGTCGCCTACCGTGCTTTCGCTGAGCTCAACACCCTCGCGCGCGGCTTGCTGGCACTGACGATAGATTGGTAAGTGATCCATGTATTTAGACACGATCACGTGACTGATCAGACCGGGGCCGAAGTAGCTCCGAGCGATCGGCCGACTTGGGGCTGGCGCCTGAGCCATACGCTCGCAGCAAGAACAAGTCAGGCGTGGACGCACGTGACGAATGACACGATAGCTAGCGGGTACGTATTCAAGAACCTCGCTGACGTCTTCGCCAAGCGTCTTCCACTTGCCACCACAATCGGGGCAAGCTGCTTGAGCAGGCATATGCGTTTGCACATCACGAGGCAGGTGCTCGGGTAGTGGGCGACGCTTAGGTGCAGTGTGCTCAACCGTATCAGCGAGTTCAACCACCGGAGCTCTAGCACCTTGGATAATGTGAAGCTCTTCGAGTTCAAGTTCTAGTTGGGCGATCTGCGCACTGAGCTTCTCAGACTTTTGACCGAACACCATACGCTTGAGTTTAGCGATGAGCAAAGTCAAACGCTTAATCTCTTCTTTATCATCAAGCTTAGACTTCTTGAGCTCGTCACGCTCGGCTGTTGTCACATCATGCTTAGCCGCCAACACATCAAACGCTGTGAACTGAGCGTGCAACATCGCTTGTAATTCAGCGATATCGTTTGGGAGTTGGCGTCTTGTTTGCATAGAAATAATTCTATCAAACGGGCATATTTTTATCTACATAAATTCTAAATAAACTCAATAAATATGCGGCTCTCAAGCCAGTTGTTGCATTGACGCCAAACATCAAACTTGTGTTGGCTTATGCGTGCGAATCGGTCGTCTCCAGTCGATGCCTTCAAGCAACATTGAGAGCTGTGCGTGCGTGAGATGAACACTACCAGACTGCGTCTCGGGCCATACAAAGTGACCCGCCTCTAGTCGCTTAGCAAACATGCACATGCCATCGCCGCTCCACCACAACACTTTGATCCGATCGCCTTTGCGACCTCTAAACACAAACAGATGCCCGCTGAAAGGATCTTCGTGCAAAGCACCTTGAATCAACGCTGCTAAGCCGTCGAAGCCCCGACGCATATCTGTGACACCGGCTGCAAGCCAAACCTGTGTTCCTGAGGGTAGACCAATCATGAACTAAGTGCCGCGAAGACAGCACGAAGTGTTTGAGCCTGAACAGCACCATGTACCCAAACCCGAGTCTCGCCAATCAAAATCTCAACATAGCCTTGCTCAGTTGAGATATGCTGTCTAACAGGTGCTTGCTGTTCGCTCGCCGTGACTTTGCTGACGCGTACCGGCAAAAGAACGGCGGCAGGATCTGACTGACCGACTAATTTGCCTTGGCGGAACTGCCATCGCCACTTGTGCAGTTGATTTGCATTGATACGATGGGCCAAGGCAACCGCCGCGATCGATACGTTTGGTGCGAGAGATTCTTTAACGATCTGCACCTTCTCGGCGGC
>Ga0316224_1001048_pt1 | contig 33376 bp, 28 predicted proteins | sample TBH18013metaG_FD_206254 | JGI IMG/M metagenome (GOLD analysis project Ga0316224, IMG submission 206254) | Freshwater microbial communities from Trout Bog Lake, Wisconsin, USA - TBH18013 | ecosystem: Environmental > Aquatic > Freshwater > Lake > Hypolimnion/Profundal zone | place: USA: Wisconsin... | reverse complement strand
TTCAGGCGGTTGTGGGGTTTGCATTGGCCGAATCGTCAGGAAACCAGATTGGTGTAAGCCGGCAGGATGTTCCCTTTAATTCATGGACATTTGCAGATTATACGGCAGCTACCGGCGTAAATACTGCTACCAATACCAACGCACAGACCGGTTACTACTACCAGTACTCCGATAATAAATTATCTTATTTCGCCCGTTTGAATTATGATTATAAAGAAAAGTATTTAGTAACACTGAGCGACAGAATTGACGGCGACCAGGTATTTGGCGCCAATAATAAGTTCGGTAATTTCTACGCAGGTTCTTTGGGGTGGATCATTTCCAAGGAAGATTTCTTCCATTCAGATTTGGTTGATTTCCTAAAAATAAGGGGCAGCTATGGTGTTTCCGGTAATAGCAACGCATCCAACGTGCAAACTACATCCATAATAACCGGGGGGCCTTACAATAATATCGGTAACAGTAATGGCTATAACTTTAATAATGTTTTCTATTCGGGTTCATCAATCGGATCGCTGGCTAACCCTGACCTGGCCTGGGAACGGGATAAACAAATTGATTTTGGCGCCGATATTGAACTCAGCCATAAATTTTCCTTCACCCTGGACCTGTATAAAAAAGACGTGAGCGGTTTATTATTTACGCCATCTCAATCAGCCTATTTAGGTACAGTACCTGCATCCAACGCAAATATTGGAACTACCAGCACCAAAGGAATTGATGCCATGGTTAGTTATAATGATAGGATATCTAAAAATTTCAAACTTAGTACTTCATTAACTTTTGGCACATTTTCCAGTTTAGTAACATCAACCAACTCGGATAATAGCGCTATTGTGCAGGGCGGTTACTTTTTCAATGGCCAATCGCAACCAACAACTATATTCAAGAAAGGTTATGCACCTGGTACTTTTTGGGGATATAAAACCGATGGTCTATTCCAGACAGTTGCACAGATTGCTGCTTCGCCAACCCAAACAGGCGCACAACCGGGCGATATCAAGTATAAAGACATCAACGGAGATGGGGTAATCAACAGTGCTGATCAAACCAGCCTTGGCAATGCTTTCCCTAAATTCACCATCGGCTGGAATCTGAACCTCGTTTACAAACAATTTGATTTCACTGCTTTTGTTTATGTATCTGAAGGTAATAAAATTTTTAAAGCCTGGGACAGGAATGCAAACTTCACCAATAAGCCAAGCACAATTTTGGGCCGCTGGACAGGGCCTGGAACTACCAACAACGCAGAGTACCCACTTTATACCTTCACAGATCCAAATGATAACGCCCGTGTGTCGGACAGGTATATTGAAGACGGGTCTTTCGTGAAAATTAAGAATTTGCAATTAGGTTATACTATTCCTAAGTCTGTATTAAAAGGCGAAAACACCTCTTTCAGAATTTATGCACAGGTAAAAAATGCATACACTTTCACTAAATACACTGGCTTTGACCCTGAAATCTCCGGCGGATTACTAAACAGCGGAGTTGATTACGGGTATTACCCGCAGGCGCGCGTTTTCCTTTTAGGTCTTGATTTTAAATTTTAATCATAAAAATATCGATATGAAAAAAAACATTAAAATAGCAGTTTTTCTCGGCGCTATTGGTTTAATAGCATCCTGCAAGAAATTTGTTGATTACAACCCACAGGATGCGTACCTGGTAACCGCATCATCGTATCTGCAATCCGAAAGTGATTACCGTACAATGGAAATAAGTGTATATACACCATTGCAATGGTTAAACCAGGTTGTACCAATAGGCGACATCGCGTCTGATAATGCCGTCGCGGGCGGTGAAAGCGCATCAGATGTGCTCGATTTACAACAAATAGATCAGTTCACAACGTCCCCAACCAACGGTTCACTTTTAAATATCTGGCAATTTGCCTACGAGGGTATAAACAGAGCCAATTACCTTACAGAGTACAAAACAGCAAACCCTGCCGGCAGCCAGGTTAATTTTGCCGGTAAAGACGCCATGTATGGCGAGATTTATTTTTTAAGGGCATATTACTATTTCACATTAGTGAAAATGTTTGGCGGCGTACCGCTTTTTACTGATAAACGCCTGGATTTTTCAGCCTCAGGTACTTTAAAAAGAGCAGCAGCTCCCGATGTTTACCAGCAAATTGAAGCGGATTTAAATAGTGCTATCGCCGTTTTACCTACCGTACAATCACAGGCCGGAAGGATAACAAAATATGCGGCACAGGCATTATTAGGGAAAGTTTATTTGTATGAAAAGAAATATGCCCCTGCGTCAGCAGTATTGCAAAGCGTTATTGATGCAGGCACATTCAGTTTGGTAGCCAAATTCGATTCTATTTTTGTTCAATCAGGTGAAAACGGCCCCGAATCGGTATTCGAGATCCAATATACTAATACTTCTCCCTATTATCAATGGTCAAATGTATTACAGGGACAGGGAAATTACGCCGTACAACAGTGTGGAGTCAGGCAGTTAAATGGTTCAAACGATATGCCTTATGCCGCAGGATGGAGCACAAACCTGCCAACCGGTAATTTGTATAATGCATACCAGGCAGGTGATCAGCGCCGCGATGGCACCTTATTTGATGTCGCCGCATATGCCGCTGCAAACCCGGCTTATGGTATTACTTACGAAGTGGCTCCATATGAGAATACCGGCTATTACGATAAAAAGTATTTGCCACGCAAAGGCCAGACAAGCGGACAGGTTGAGTTAAATTACCTGAACAACTACCGCACCATAAGATATGCCGATGTACTTTTAATGGCCGCCGAAGCCTATAACCAAACCAATAATGACAGCAAGGCGCAATTATACCTGAATCAGGTTCGCCGCAGGGCATTCCAGGTATCCGACGCAAGTTTCGACGTTACTGCTTCCGGACCGGCTTTGTATACCGCCATTTTAAATGAAAGAAGATTAGAATTGGCTATGGAAGGTGAACGTTTTTTTGACCTGGTAAGAACCGGTCAGGCAGCAACCGTACTGGGTTCAAGTTTCAAAGTAGGAAAAAGTGAGTTGTTCCCGATACCGCAAAGTGAAGTTGTTGTTTCTCATTTACAGCAAAATCCAGGTTATTAATTGATCATTATTTAAAAGAACAATCATGAATTTAACAAAATATTTTCTTGGTATGGCTTTATTACTTGTAGTAATAAGCTGTAAAAAAGACAACTTCAACGATACCTCGTTTGTAAACACTGCTGGTTCACCGGCTAAATTATCTGTAATGTTCGATATTACACAAGATAATACAGGCCTGGTTACCATCACTCCGAACGGAGAAGGCGCCGCATCATATGACATATATTATGGTGATGGGGGTTCGGGTTTCACTAATGTTGCCGCCGGCAAAAACACAAAGCATACGTACGCCGAAGGCGCATACACCGTAAAAGTTGTGGGCCATGGCATAACAGGCAAAACTACTGAAATGACGCAACCGTTAACGGTTTCTTTCAGAGCACCGGAAAGCCTTAAGGTTACTACAACTACCAATGGATTAACCATCGGACTGTCAGCAACGGCAAAATACCAAACCCTTTTTAAGGTTTACTATGGGGATTCAACCAATTTAACCCCTTTACACTTTCAATCCTTTTTACAAGGCCAAACAGTTTATCATACCTATCCTAATGCCGGGGTTTACTACATAACTGTTGTGGCATTAAGTGGCGGTGCTGCAACTACTACTTTGATGGATACAATAAAAGTAGGCAAGCAAATTGATTTGCCTGTCAATTTTGACAATCCGGTTTACGATTATACCATGACCGACTTTGGCGGCAACAGCTCAATGGTAGCTGCTGACCCAACAAATAGTGCAAATATGGTATTAAAAGCTACAAAAACCAGCGGAGCCCAGGTTTGGGCCGGCACAACTATTGGCACAGCGCTTGGTTTTGCTACGCCTATTCCGGTTACGTTCGCTGCTACAAAAATGAGTGTGCGGGTTTATTCACCGATAGCCGGAGCAGACATCAAATTAAAAATTGAAGATCATAACAATTCTTCCAATTCGGTTGAAACTGATGTCAAGACGACCAAGTCAAATCAATGGGAAACTTTAGTTTTTGATTTTAAAAATCAAGCAGCGGGTACACCGGCTTTAAATACTGCGGATACGTATGATAAAGCATCCATCTTCTTTGATTTTGGTAATGCCGGCTCCGGCGCAGTTTTCTACGCAGATGACCTTGTATTTTTACCGCCACCTGTATTAACGCAAATAAGCCTTCCTGTAACGTTTGATGATCCAACGGTTGATTATTCGGTGATAGATTTTGGCAATGCACAAACCAAGGATGGCGTTGACCCTACAAATGGCGCGAATAAAGTTAAAATTACTACCAAACCTGCAGGTGCTGCAAGCTGGGCTGGTACCACTTTAGGAACCGGCTCGGGGTTCTCGTCCGCCATTCCGCTTACCGCGAATACAAGCCAAATGAGTGTACGGGTTTATTCGCCGGCCGCAGGGATCCATGTAAGGTTAAAAGTTGAAGACCATGCTGACAATACCCATTCGGTAGAGACCGAAGCAGTAACTTCACTTGCCAATACCTGGGAGACCTTGATATTTGATTTTAAATACCAGGCTACCGGTACAGCTGCATTTAACAATACCTACCGGTATGATATGGCGTCAATCTTCTTTGACTTTAATAACGCCGGTGATGGCCGTACCTATTATTGGGATGATGTAAAGTTTTTGGCTACGAATGTTGTACCTAACGTATTGGCACTCCCATTAGATTTTGAGTCAACTTCACTTACCTATGCGTTTACTGATTTCGGAGGAGGACAGTGCGCCGTTGTCGCAAATCCTCAGGTATCCGGGACCAACACAAGCGGTCATGTAGCCCAAATGATAAAAAATGCCGGGCAGGTATATGGAGGAAGCTCTATCACATTAGCCCACCCCATTGATTTTTCAACAAAGAAAATTTTCAGTATGAAAGTGTACTCGCCAAGAGTTGGCGCAAATGTACTGCTGAAAGTTGAAAACAGCACTAATGGGGCAATCAGTTATCAGCAGGCGGTTAATACCACAACTGCTAACGGATGGGAAAACCTGACGTTTGATTTCAGCGCCATTGATGTATCGCAATCGTATGATAAAGTAACCATCATATTTGATTTGGGTACCATGGGCGATGGTTCGGCTAATTTCACTTACCTGTTTGATGATATTTCACTTAATTAATTAAAAAAATAATCATGAAAATAAAAATATCGATAACCACATTCCTTTTTACGCTAATGGCTTTCATAAGCTGCAAGAAGGAAATATATTCATTTGGTTCATTACAAGCGCCATCGGGTTTAAGCTTAAACGCGGTTGTTTCAGGTGCGGATAGTAATAATCCAAACGGCAACGGATCTGGCGAAGTAACTATTTCCATAACAGCAGCCAACGCCATAAAATATAAAATTGATTTTGGCGATGGCACAAGCCAGATAGTGCCTACCGGAAATGTAGTCTACAAATATTCAACCCCAGGGACAAACGTTTATACCATTACCGTGAATGCAATTGGCACCGGTGGCTCAATTTCGACTATCACGAAAGAAGTGACCGTTTTTACAGCCTTTACTATACCGACGGATATTGTACAGGACTTAACGAATGGATCATCCCAGGTTTGGATCACGGATGCAGGCGCGGTAGGACATGTAGGCGTTGGCCCGGCAGGCACTTTTACACCTGATTACTATGCTGCAACACCAAACTCAAGAGCTGCTTGCCAGTATGATGATGAGATCACCTTTTCAAAAGATGCGAACGGAAATATTTCAATGTCCATTAATAATATGGGGCAATCGTTTCTGATCGCGGCATCCACTTCATTTTATGGTCAAAGCGGCGGTGATGGCTGCTATGATGTAACACTGAATGGCGCCAGGGAATTGACATTCATGAATGCTACTTCAGGCTCAACAGCAGCTGTTTCAACCGGCATACAGTTTATGGTGCCGGGTAATGGCCTCATCAATTTCGGCACGGGCGGTAATACTTACGAAATATTAGCCATTACGCCAACAACCCTTTATTTAAGGAACATTGGTATCGACGGTAACGCCTGGTATCAAAAGCTAAAAGTTAAATAGTTATATCATGAAATATTTAAAAATAATTTTGATCCTGTTGATGCCCCTTGCATTTTCCAACTGCTCAAAAAGCAGCAGCAATGGTAATATTAGCCCGGCGCCAACAGATCTTACAGTAAGCGCGGCAATTAGTACCGATAATAGCGGTAATGTTGCCTTTACTGCAACAGCCACTAATGCTGTAAGTTATGATTATGATTTTGGCAACGGCACTTTCCAAACCGTACCAACAGGAATTATTACGTATAAGTACCCCTCATCGGGTACTTATACGGTTAATGTAATTGCTAAAAGCAGCGGCGGGCAAACCATAGCCAAATCTGTACAGGTAACGGTCGTTTCTAACGGTGGTCCCGCAGGGATGACACTGGTTTGGTCGGACGAATTCAATACCGACGGTGCGCCTGATCCATCAAAATGGGGTTATGATACCGGCACCGGAGGAGGTGGCTGGGGTAACAACGAACTGGAATATTATACCAGCAGAAGTAATAATGTTAGCGTATCCAATGGTACCCTCAAAATTACGGCAGTAAAAGAAAATTATAATGGAAGTGGCTATACGTCTGCACGGATGCTGTCCAACGGTAAGTTTTCATTTAAATACGGGAGAATAGAGGTAAGTGCGAAATTACCGGCCGCTTTAGGCACATGGCCTGCAATTTGGATGTTAGGTAATAATTTTGCGACAGCTGGGTGGCCCGCCTGTGGCGAAATAGATATCATGGAGCAGCGGGGATCAGAGTTGAACAAGATTTTTGGAACGCTTCACTATCCCGGGCATTCAGGCGCTAACGGAAGGGGTAGCACAACGATCATTCAAAACAGTTCAACCCAGTTCCATTTATACGCATTGGACTGGTCGGCAACTACCATCAATTTTTCGATTGACGGCAATGTGTTTTTTACAGTGCCAAATGACAATACGCTGCCATTTAATCAAAACTTCTTTGTCATATTGAACTTAGCAATGGGAGGTAGTTTTGGTGGCGCAGTTGACCCAAATTTTTCTGCTGATACGATGGAAATTGATTATGTAAGGGTATATCAGAATCAATAAAAATTAAAAATGCGCCATTTCAGTATTATTGTTGAGCAGTCAAAAAAGTGGCGTTAAGATTTACAAAACAGGATTTAAGATCCAATTATTCTTTTTTTAATGAACAATCAAAAAAATAAATACAAATATATTTTCCCGATCATATGTGCAATTACTTTGATCATTGGCACTTCGTTCGTGATGATTAAAAGAACTGCTACCGCACCTAAGAAAGTAGTTTTTTTTGATGACTTTTCGGGCACCAAACTCGACAGGTCAAAATGGAATGCCGAAGTAACGGGCATGCATTTCAACAATGAACTACAGGCGTATGTTGATTCCGAAAAAACCATCTACATCGCACATGGAGCTGCTGCTCAGGGCGCCAAAAATGGTGCGTTAGTTTTACAGCCCCGATCAGCGCCGGGTTTTAAAACCAAAGATGGTCAACGATATGATTTTATTTCGGGCAGAATAAACACCAAAAACAAGTTTGAGTTTACCTATGGCACTGCCGAAGCCCGGATAAAAATGACGTCAGGCGCGGGGCTTTGGCCTGCATGGTGGCTGTTGGGCGGCGGCACTTGGCCCGCAACAGGAGAAGTTGACATTATGGAATTTGTTGGCGAGCGGGATTGGATCAGCGCCGCAGTACATGGGTCAGGATACAGTGGCGAAACGCCGTTTGTTAACAGGAAATATTTTGAGCCTGGTAACGATGTTACTCAATGGCATACCTACGCAGTAGATTGGACACCTGATGCTTTGTTGTTTAAATATGATGGCGTGCCCATGTTTCGCGTAAACCGGACCATGGCTGAGCATTATGGCAAATGGTCGTTCGATACGCCCGAATACCTGATCCTGAATTTTGCACTTGGCGGCGCTTACCCTGTAAAATTAAACGGCGTGAAGGCGCCTTATTTCGGGATGCCCGATTCAACAGCCCAAGCTGTAAAAAACAACCAATGTAAAATGTTGGTTGATTGGGTAAAGGTAACGCAAAACGAATAAACCATTTTCAAAAGTGAATTGAGTTGAAGTGCGACATTTTTACTACAGTAAATATTAGCTATGATCTTTCTTTTTTTGGGAATTATAGCTATAAGAATCATCCCGGACTCTTGGTGATTTGGCGGATGCGACCAGCATTTTGATAACTTCAAAGTGAGGGATTAGTTGGTTGATGATGGTGGGCGAATTGAGCGCTCACCATTTTTTCTATACACATATTTCAATATTCAAACGATGAACTGTTCACTAAGCCAATCAGTATTTAACGTATGAAACTACAGCTTTGCTTATTTTCCAGTATTATTGTCTTGCGTAAAGCTCTTGAGGTCTGCCTTCGTAGAGATGGTTTTGTTTTCATAGTGTTCCAGGTGAAAGTTTTCCAGTTTTTGTAAAAGATATTGGAGTGTAAACTTCTCGGCAATGGTCAATTTTCCTGTAATCATTTTACTTACATTATTCATATCAACGAAGACCTGGTAAAGTAATTCCTTACCCTCATTTGTTATTGCAATATGCTTGCTTCTTTTATCCTTAACATCATCCCATTGCTTAACAAGGCCTGCGGCGATCAATCGCCGGATGACTTCGGTGCCTGATGTTTTTTCCTGTAAATTGTGGCTGATCAGTTCACTTTTTGATAAGTGATCATGGGTAAGTAAAATAGCAAGTGCTGTAAATTCCTCCCCTGACTGTAAGGAAGTTCCTTCCAAAGCCTTTTTGATATAATACTTTGCGTAACGGCTCATAAAGACGAATAATCTGCCGATGTTATTATCCAACTGGTAAGCAATCTCCAGGGCGGCGATATCATTGTTCCCAAACCTCACTTCGCTATTCACAAAATTTCCGGTAGGATCTCCAACCTTATTCAACAAAAAACCGGTAAAATCCTGAATAGATAATTCCTGCCCCTGGCTCTCTTCTTCCAGTTGGGCTACAAGATCTATTAGTTGATGAATAAGCTGGTATGATTTCATGGGTCGCAAAGTTATCAGTAATGGTGAACTATTCAAACATGGGTAGTTTTAGCCAGTTCAGGGTTCTGCATTTTAAATCCTGCATGTGCTGTTCTTTAACTTTTACCGCCTTCAAACGTGTTGTCCGGTCATCATTAACGCAAGGTATTTATAATGGCTTCTGCAGCCAATCTTCCACTTTTCATAGCTGCATTAATTGAGCCATTCAACAAGTAATCGCCGCAAACAAAACAATTGGCATTCAGACGCATGTTTTTGTATGCGGGCTCATTGCGTACATGATCGTCATTTGGTAACGCATATGCAATGTGATAAGTTTTTAGATGCTTCCAGCTAACTGCTTCGGGATACCAGTATTTCAATTCATTTATGACGTTTGCGCAGAGTTCTTTTTTACCTGCGAACGAGTGATCACCAATAAGCGATAGCGAAATCAAGGCATCCCCATTTGATGAATAGTGGGGTGATATCTGGTTCATTACTGCAATATTATTTACCAGCCTTCCGGGCAGGCAATTTAAAGTGATCAATGGTAGCAAAAATGGCTTCTTATCGGCTGTAAAATAAATATTGGTAACAGAATGATAGGCGTTTTCGGCTTGTTGAAGCGGAATGGGCAAACGGAGGCGGTCAGTAGCTATTAATATTAAATCACCTTTATAAATTGATCCGGTGGTAGTGGTTACATTGTTGTCTTCAATTGCCCATACGCGCTGGTTAAACAGGAGTTCATCCGATGATAAGCAATTGGCTAATTGTAAAGGAATAGCCCCCATTCCCTTAGCGGGAATAGCTGCATCGCCTTCACTAAACATTTTAAAAACGAATTCAAACATCCTGCTTGATGTGCTTAATTGGTCTTCCAGAAAAATGCCAGTCATGAAGGGCTTGAAGAACAGGTTCATTATTGTTTCGCTGAATCCTTCTTTTTTCAGGTAGGCTAAGGTTGTGATCTCTGGTTCTGCGAATATTCCATCGATTGTTTTATGGGAAAGCTTTAGCTTTAATCGCAGCATTCGCAATTTATCAGTGAATGTCGCGGCGAATGAAAACAAAGTACTGAACAGGGTTCCCGGGTTCCTCATGGGATCGCCTATCCGGGTAATGCCGTTTCTGGATAAGATCATCGCGCCGGGGCCAAACCGGCAAAGTTCGAGCGTGTCGTAATCTAAAAAACGTTTCGCTTCGGGATAGGCAGTAAGGAAAACCTGGAAACCCCGGTCAAGCAGGAAACCATCAACTTCATCCGTTCTAACTCTGCCACCCACAGCATCCGAAGCTTCAATTACTAAAACCGATTTGCCGGCTGCCTTTAATACTTTAGCGGCTGTTAAACCTGCTAAACCTGCACCAATAATAATTACTTCGGCATCCTTTTTCATCACTTATATCATGTGTTTAGTATTATTTCTATGCAAATGAGGTTCAACTCCCGGCGTTGCATAGGCCAGTCGCCCTACAGGCTGCGGAAGGCAATAGGTATCTAACCCAGCCACAGTCATCGTTTGTGCTTTCCTGTGATCAACAGTTCCATCATCGGCGATCAATTTGTCATCGGTTATTACCCGGACAATCTCACCGATGATAATGGTGGTGCCATTAATTTCCATATCGACCACCTCACGCAACTCAAGACCAATTCTAATGGTTGACTGACCCACAAAAGGGGCTTTAAAGCCGTTAACATATCGCCTTGTAAAACCACAAGTATCAAATTCAGACACACCTACCGGATAACTGGCACTGGTTTGATGTGCCTGCATATACCATTCGGGTAACACGTTATTCAATGTGTATTGCCCCGTTTCACTAATATTTCTGAGTGTATCGTTATGCTCGCGTTCCGGGCGCATCACAAGGCCCAGCAGCGGCGGGTTTGAACCAAGATGAAAAACAGAGCTGACCACGCATAAATTAGTAATCCCATCGGTAGCGGCTGTGCCCAGGAGGTGTAATGATTTATAACCTGCCAAACTATTGATCAGGTTGATCCGATATTGTTTATCGAGTTCACAAATCTGATCGCTCTTCATACTTACCATTTTAAATTGTTTTTAATTTACCCAAGCCTCCGTCTACCCCGATAACCTGCCCGGTAATCCAGCTGCTTTCATCTGATAATAAGAAGCTTATTGCATTGCAGATATCTTCAGGCTGACCATATTTCGCCAATGGATGCCTTTTTGCCGATGCCTCTCTTTTTTCAGGGGTATTCAGCAGATTTTGCGCCAATGGGGTGTTTGTAAGCGATGGCGCCACCACATTTACCCGTATCTGGTTAGCGGCCAGCTCAGCGGCGAGTGACAATGCAAAACCTTCAACAGCTCCTTTTGCAGCAGCTATACTTGCATGGTATGGCATCCCTGTTTTTGCTGCGACTGAGCTGATTAAAACGACTGATGCGCTGCCTGCGTTTTTTAATTGTTTGAGAGATTGCTGAATAATACGTGCTGCACCCAAAACATTGATCCGGTAGTCGTTTAAAAAATCTTCTTCTGTTAGCCTGGTGAATGGCTTAAGGTTAATACTGCCAACCGAGTACACCAGTCCGTGCAACTCGTCGGGCAAAAAACCGGCAATCGCATCAAGTGTTCCTGTAATGTCAGCTTGCAGATACTTAACCCCCTCGACCAAATTATCCGGCCCAGACCTTGAAATGACATATACCGTGGCATCATTAGTATTTAAAATTTTGACCAACGAAAGGCCGATGCCTGAAGTTCCACCTACTACAAGTATATTTTTCCCCTCAAAATTCATGATCCGATATATTTTAGAAATTCATTTTTTGTTTCGGCATTTAAGAATTGGCCGCCATACTCAGCGGTGAGGGTTGTACTTCCGGCATCCCTGATACCCCGGCTTGATACGCAGTGGTGATGCGCGTCTATTATAACCGCAACGTCCTCCGTGCCTAATGCTTCTTTCAGCATATTGGCAATTTGAATGGTGAGCCTTTCCTGTACCTGCGGCCGTTGAGAACAATATTGAACGATCCGGTTCAATTTTGACAAACCGATTACCTGACCGTTACTGATATAAGCAACATGGGCCTTCCCAACAATGGGGACAAAGTGGTGCTCACAATTGCTGAATACAGCAATATTTCTTTCCACCAGCATCTGTTTATACTTAAATGGATTACTAAATAATGTCGGTTCAGGTTTATTGGCGGGATTAAGGCCGCTAAAGATCTCTTTTACATACATTTTGGCAACCCTATTTGGGGTATCTTTTAAACTATCATCAGCCAGGTCCATTCCCAGCACCTGCATAATAGATTTGAAATGCCTGGCAATATGATCGATTTTAGTTTCATCGTCCATTTCAAATGCATCTGGCCGCAGGGGTGTATTAAACGCTGAACCGGAATGTTCCTGTTCAAGGTCACTTACAACCTGTTCAATAGTACGGTCATTGAATGTTTCGTTATTTATCATGAATTTTTATTGGAATTAGCATTATTTGAGGAAGTTGCACCGATGCCCGCGCTATATTTGGTCGTTTGCAATTTTTTTTTGATTAAGAAAGCATAAATAAGCATGTTAAGCAGGATCAGATCCATGCCATAAAATATATCTTCAAAGGGTATGGTTAACATCCGAAGATTGATAATATGTGCCGGGCTATACCAAACTACAGGAGCCTCCAGCCCGGTACCCGTTAGTAACCCATTTACAATAAAAAAAGGTAATAATAGCGCCAGGTAGGTGATGTAAAATATGGAAAGCCAGTTTACTTTTAAAAAGTACTGCGCTATAAATAATAAGATAGCTAAAGACGCAAAGGTATAAACCGTATAATACTGAGTACTGAAACGAATTACCATAAAAACAGATAAAACGATCAATACGGTGCTTATGACAAGTATTGCACGTTCAGATAGTCTTTTTTTAAACAGCACGTTGAAACAAGCATAGGTAAATATGCATGAATAGGGAATGCAAAAAAAGAAAAGCACCTCTTCAACAGGCAGGTTGCCCATATAAAACCCAGTTAAATAGGCGGGGTTAAAACCCCATATTTTCAATTGGGTGAAATACATATCCCAGCCGATGAAAATTATCCCTGTCAGGATCATCGCCGGAAACAGGGCAGGCCAGTGCTTGTAAAACTTTATCCGCGGATGGAATGAAAAGACAAAGGGAACGAGTACCGTAAAAAAATCAATCAGGAGATACGTAAATTTCATACCTATGTGCTTTTTTGGTTGTTGCGGAAGTATTTCCGGGAGACCCAGAGCATCCCAAAGCTTTCGCCATCATATTTCCCTGTATGTTTATGATGCATCTTGTGCGCCCGCCTGATCGCCTTCAAATACCAGTTTTCCGAATTGCGAAGCACCTTTACCCGCTGATGAATAAATAGGTCGTGCACAAAAAAGTAGCATGCGCCATACAGGGTAATGCCTATGCCAATGGAGGTGCAGGCCGCTAAATGATAGATGGTGCCTGTTGCCAGGCATGCAATGCCGGGCAAAGCAAATATCAGGAAGAAAAAATCATTCCTTTCAAAAAAGCCGTAATGGTCCTTATGGTGATGGTCACGATGCAGGAACCAAAAAATACCATGCATAATGTATTTATGTGTTAACCACGCAACGCCTTCCATTCCAATAAATGTGGTTAAAACAATGCCGATATAAATTAGCAGATCCATATATTAATATGTTTGATAGTAGTTTTCCAGTACCTTTTCAAAACAAATCTTAAACCATGCGGTAAATTCATCCGGATGGCTAATTAATGTTGCTATCAAAGCATCGGCGTCCATATATTTAAAACCAGCAACTTCAACGGGGTTAGGATCAGGCGTTTGGTCGCATACGCCGATAAATACGTGATCATATTCGTGTTCAATTAACCCGTTATCAAATTCGTGCCGATAGGTAAATTGAAATAACTCTGTTAATTCGCTTTCAATTCCCATTTCTTCTTTTAATCGCCGGTGGGCAGCATCAATGGTCATTTCACCTAAATGCGGGTGACTGCAGCAAGTGTTTGTCCACAAACCTCCGGAATGATATTTATCATATGCCCTTTGCTGGAGCAATAGTTGGCCACTGGTATTAAAAATAAAAACAGAGAACGCGCGGTGGAGCGTTCCAGACGTGTGAGCAGCCATTTTATCCATAGTCCCAATCGCCTGGCCTTTGGCGTTTACAATCATTACACTTTCTTTCAATTTTCTAATTATTTTAATTTTTCCGGATTAGTGGCCGATAAATAGTTAATGATCATTTCTTTCAGTTCAGGGTCATTGCTGATTTTAACGTTGTCAACCAGAAAACGTTTATCAGTGTACATTTCATCATGAAAGCCTAAAAAAGCCGGCAGATTGCTTTGTATAGAATAACGAATAAAACGCATTTCCAGGCTGAGGGTGTCGCGGTTTAGCGCTTTTGTTATCAACTCTTTCCCCCTGTTAAATTTTTCAAGCTTTATTATCGGATTCAATGAATATTTCGCCTGTATCATTTCATTTGCCCCTTTATAGCATAGCAATACCGGTGCATCCGTGTTGCTGTCAACCTGCAGCATGAGCCGATTTAATTGCCAGGCATCCTGTTTGATCACGGGAGCACGTTGATAAAGATGCCTGATCGTACTGAGGTCAATAGTTTGTACGCCCGGGATTTTTGCCTGCAACAGGGAAAGCCATAATATAACCGTCATAATACGTTTAATTTATACCTCACCAATGAATCAAACATCAGCAAAAACTTGTGGCCGTTAGAAACCCGGATCCGCTGCGACATCACTTTCTCTGCGGGTATCCTCGTGATCTTGCGAAAAAGCTGCCTGTAATATACATAAGCCAGGTAAACGCCTTTCCGGCATGAACGCGGCAACTGCCTGATCCCATTTAAGGCCTCATTTAATTCCCTCGAAATATCGGCTTCAATAGCTCTTTTATTCTCGTCAGAGAAGGCAGATAAATTAACTCCCGGAAAATACGTACGGTTTAATTCCTGGTAATCAGCATTGACATCCCGCAGGAAATTCACTTTTTGGAAAGCTGAACCCAATTTCATTGCCGGAACTCTTAACCGCTCAAATTCTTCGTACTTGCCATTTATAAAAACGTGCAGACACATCAGGCCGACAACCTGAGCAGAGCCCATAATATATTCCTCATATTTTTCGGCAGTATATGCCTGGTCATGCAGGTCCATTTCCATGCTGTTCAGAAACTGGTTGATAAGGTCATGCCGGATGCCAAATTTGTTAACCACCTGCTGAAACGAATTGATTACCGGGTTTATACTGATACCCCGTTCAATAGCCGTAAAGCAATCCCGTTTCAATTCGGCCAGCATCAATGACTTCGGATAACCATGAAAGCTATCAACTATTTCGTCGGCCAGCCTGACAAAACCGTATATGGCGTGTATAGGGTCGCGAACTTCCTTCTTTAAAAAAAGTATCCCCAGGGAAAAACTGGTGCTATAATGCCGGGTTGTTTCCCTGCTGCATTTGGCAGATAAAGTATCAAATCTTTCTTTCATTTATTATTGAGGTATTTTATGAGCAGTTGGGCCGAAACCTTGCCTGAAATAATAGAAGGCGGAACCCCGGGGCCAGGAACTGTAAGTTGCCCGGCATAAAAAAGATTCCTGATCTTGTTGTTTTTGATGGACGGCTTTAAATGCGCAGTTTGCATTAGTGTATTTGCGAGGCCGTACGCGTTTCCTTTAAAAGAATTGTAATCGGATTTGAAATCGTTTACGCAATAACTTTTTTTGTAATCCAGCACCGCTCTGATAGCTACGCCGGTATAGTTTTCCAGGCGTTGCATGATCATTTCGAAATATTCTTCCCGCAAGGCTTCGGTATCTTCAATACCCGGGGCCAGCGGCATCAGTATAAATAAATTTTCATGCCCTGCCGGTGCAACGCTATCGTCTGACGCTGATGGGCAACAAACGTAAAAAAGTGGTTTGGTGGGCCACTGCGGTTCTTTATAGATCTCCCTTGCGTGTACCTTTAAGTCAGCGTCGAAAAACAAGGTATGGTGTCCAAGTTTTTCAATTTTTTGGGTTACACCCAGGTAAAAAATCAGGCTGGATGGGGCCATTACCCGTTTATTCCAATAAGCCTCGTCATAATTTCTAAGGCCGGTGTCAATTAGTTTTTCCTCCACATGGTGATAGTCTGCAGCAGCGATAACACCATCGTAATAAGTAGTACTGCCTTTAGTGCTAAGCTCTGTCACCTTACCATTAACGACATTAAGACGGGTGACAGCTGAATCGTGGTTAAAAACAACACCCTGCGCTTTGCAAACTTTCTGCATTCCTTCTATCACTTTACCAAAGCCGCCTTTGGGATACCAGGTACCAAGTTTCAGACCTGCATAATTCATCAGGCTGTACAATGCGGGGGTTTCTTCAGGCATCGCTCCCAGGAATAATACCGGGAATTCCATCAAAGTGATCAGCCTCTCGTCTTTAAAAAAACGCCTGACGTGTTTGCTGAAGGAGGTAAATACCTGGAGTTTAAACACCCCGCGGACCAGGTCCCAATCAGCAAATTCAAGTAGCGAAAGGCCTGGTTTTTGAACCAGTTTATTCATTCCGGTGCGGTACTTAAATGACGCCTCATCTAAGAAACGTGCAAGTTGCTTTGCGCTTCCGGGTTCAACGGATTCGAATAATTCTTCTAAGGCCTGGTAGTTTGCCGGGATATTTAAAACATCCTGTTCTCCAAAAACAATTGTAAAACCAGGATCAAGTTGCTTAAGCTCATAAAAATGAGAAGCTGAATACCCAAAGTCATTAAAAAAATTTTCAAATACTTCCGGCATCCAATACCAACTGGGTCCCATATCGAAAGTGTAGCCGCCGCTAATCAGTTGACGAGCACGCCCCCCAGTATCAGCATTCTTTTCGTATGTATTAACGCTGTAACCGGCTTTGGCCAAATATGCTGCCGAACTTAAACCCGAAAAACCTGAACCAATTACTGCAACGGACAGCTTCTTCCGTAAGGGTAAATCCGTATTAACATTAAAGCACTTTGCCATCGAAGGATTTGAGAAATTTATTACATTATGAATTTCTTAGCAAAGATAGTACAAAAATATATTATATTCATAATTTTAGAATAATAATGTACTAAATAATGAAAACGAATACATTCAAGAAGTACAATTGGTGGTCAAACAGTTTCTGAATGAAGGGACAATTTATTTCCTGTATAAAATACGAATCGACGTTGCGGAGTGTTGTTTACTATGTCGATACCAATATCCCTTTTTTAACCCGGGTGATTTGTGTTTTTGCGACGATGGCCGACGCTGTTGCTGATAAACTTAAGGTATTTCAATTAATTAAGCATCGAACTTTCCGGGACCACTTTTACGCATCCGCAGTTTATAATAGGGATTAATAAAGCATAACGCATTAAAAATTACGACACAAAAAGCCATTTCGAGGGATTTTATTTATTATGTTGCTTATTTGTTACTTTTTGAATGCGACTCATTGTTAATAAGTTACACATTCTATGCCGGCCATAGGGCAAAGGTAAGGAAGTTGTAAGGTTAAAATGTTGTAAGGTTGCAAAGTTATAGGGCTTTTGTAAAGTAACATTCCAACATTTCAACCTTACAACATTCCAACAACGTCCATTATTTAACACAAAATTAAAAGGCGGTCTATAAAACAACCAATTATTAAGGTAATTTTGCAGCTCAGTAATTTAAAGGCATTCCCCGAACAAAATGCGGTTTACATTTTTTTGTTTTTTATTTGTTTCATTTTCCTGTTTGGCAGTTTACGCCCGGCAAGATACTGTTGCAGCAAAAGGGAATCGCCAACCAGATTTAGCAGCTTTGCCGTCTCCTGATTCAGCGGCAATCGCCAAAGCAAGCCGGCAAAAGCTTATTGAAGACTCTGTCGCTATGTTTTATATAGTGCCAGACTCTATGCGCGAGAACCAGTTTCTGACAAATATCTATAAAAGTAATTTTTTGGGCCTGTTTTCACATCCGGCACCTCTTTTAAGGCTTAAAGCGGTAGTTATTAGTGGAAAACCAAGGAATGCCCGTGACCCGTGGATTATTAGTGTAGTTTTAGGTTTATTTATTTTTACCGCCCTGTTGAACCTTTTTTTAAGCCGGGATATAAAAAATGTCCTGCAATCGTTTTATAATAAAAATGCCATTTCGCAGGTGGATAAAGAAGGGGGGCTGATAAATTCATGGGCCTTTATCGGATTGTTTTTATTGTTCTGTTTAACCTCCGGTCTGGTTTTGTACCAGGTAACCGGTTACCGCCATAATTATTATACGCTGAGCGGCTTCCAGCTTTTTATGTCATTTTCGCTTATCGTCGGGTTACTATCGGCATTTAAATTTATTATATTAAAATTTATCGGTTTTGTGTTTGATGCTAACCGTATGGTAAGTGAGTACATAGCCATATTGAACCTGACTTATTTTAATTTTGCTTTTGTTTTTTTATCTGTTGCATTATGTTTTAGCTTGTTAAGCAGCCGGTTTATACCCATGTTGTTGAATGTTACCCTGGTTTTAATAGCCGTTATATTTGCGTGGCAATACCTTCGGAATAGTTTAAACGTTATTTCCAATTTTCGATTTCATAAATTTTATTTAATTGTCTATCTTTGTGCCCTCGAAATTTGCCCCATTTTAATATTAATTAAGGCAATTAATATATAAATTTTGCAGTTACACGAATTGAATTTGGAAGATAGAAAAAAAAAGGTCAAAAGCATATTGGTTACCTTGCCCAAACCTGAGAATGACAAAAATCCATACGCCGAGCTTGCAAAAAAGCTTAATTTGAAAATTGATTTCAGATCATTTATTCATGTTGAAGGTGTCCCGGCCAAAGATTTCCGGAAGGAGAAGATCAACCTTGCAGATTTTACCGCTGTAATTTTTACAAGCCGTAACTCTGCTGATCATTTCTTCAGGATCTGTGAGGAGATGCGTTTTGAAGTTCCGGTAGAAATGAAATATTTCTGTTTGTCTGAAACAATTGCGCTTTATCTGCAAAAATATATCCAGTATCGTAAAAGGAAAATATTTTTTGGCAAGCAAACTGCGTCCGACCTGGCCGAAGTATTGAAAAAACATTCAGCTGAAAAATTTCTTTATCCATGCTCAGATGTTGCCGCTGAGGAAACTCAAAAGTTTTTGCTTGAAAACGGGTATAATTTTACACCGGCTGTGTTGTTCCGTACTGTTTGCAGTGACCTTTCTGATCTGGCTGAAGTATTTTACGATGTAATTGCTTTTTTTAGCCCTTCGAGTATCCAGTCTCTTTATAAGAACTTTCCCGACTTTAAACAGAATAATACAAGGATAGCAGCTTTTGGTGCAACCACACACAAAGCAGTGCTTGAAGCCGGGTTGATCTTAGATATTCCGGCGCCCTCTCCAATTGCGCCATCAATGACAATGGCCATTGAGCAATATTGCAAGCAGGTTAACAAATAATTTGGTGAAAAGTATTTCGCAGGTTGTTATATTGTGTTGAAGCCAGTGTTTACTTGCTGTTTTTAGCTGATATTCATACTGCCGGGGAGTTGTTTTTAACCATTCATTATTCATAAGTAACAAAATCAACCAACGGAATTGTTTAACTTAGCCAAAATTTTTAATGAATGAGTTAACCTTTTTGCAACTATTTCTTCGGGAATATCGTATAAATGCAAACTATTTAGCATTATTGTAAGCGCGATTTAATTTAGATTACGCGTTTATTAGCTATAGGTTTATGTTATTTCAATTAAAATTAACGTAAATTTGATTAATAAAAATCTTTTTCACGTTTTGATGAAGCAAATTTAATATATTCGGGGGTCACATTGTGTTATATTCATATAACTGAATTTTGATTTTAAAATGAAGCAGATATACTTTTTATTAATTGCGGTTTCAGCTTGCGGGATATTAGGCGGCTGTAGCAAAGGGGGAGATCGTGGAGAATTAACCGGCGTTCCGCAAAGATCATTCAGGGCCGAGGTGCCGTATGGCATGGTTTATATTCCGGGTGGGTCTTTCCTTATGGGGCAAACCGACCAGGATATTACTTTCGCTCAAATTTCCCAAACCAAACAAGTTACAGTTCCACCATTTTTTATGGACCAAACCGCCATCACCAACAGTGAATACAGGCAGTTTGTAAACTGGGTACGCGATTCAATTGCCATTACCAATTACCTCAACGATCCCAAATATTACTATGGTCCGGGAAAAGGGGCCTCCGTAAGTGCGAAGGGGAAAAAATACATTAACTGGGATTATGTGAAAAAAAATCCGGTAATGAGTTCCAAAAAGGGCAAAACTTCCTCCGCTGCCAAATTGCAGGGAATGTTTTATCAGGGCCAGGACCGTCTGTTTGACCGCGACGAGGTGGACGTTCACTTGTTAAAATACAATTTTGCTCAGATCGTGTTGCGTAATGCAGCCGATTATAAAGACGATAAAACAAAGAAACGTTCTGATTTCATTTTGAGGGACACCGTTCCGGTTTATCCCGATACTTTAGTTTGGCTGAGCGATTTTTCATATGCTGCAAATGAGCCAATGACCGAAAGCTATTTCTCGCATCCGGCCTACCGTAACTACCCTGTTGTTGGGGTAACCTGGCGCCAGGCACGTGCATTTGCTTTATGGCGCACACGCTATAACGACGCTTACAAAGAGAAAAGACACCTTCCAACACGTTCACCTTACAGATTGCCCACCGAAGCTGAATTTGAATACGCAGCACGGGGCGGCAGGATCGGTACCGACTATCCATGGGGTGGCCCTTACATAAAAAATGCAAAAGGCTGTTTACTGGCAAACTTTAAACCCGGCCGCGGTAATTATACCGACGACGGCGGTGCTTATACCGTAAACGTAAAATCATATTTCCCAAATGACTATGGCCTCTATAATATGGCCGGGAACGTAGCTGAGTGGACCTCGTCAGCATTTGATGAATCAGCTTCGAGTTTTGTTCATGACCTTGCCCCAACATTAGAATATGAAGCGAAACCAAGCGACCCTGCTGTGTTAAAACGTAAAGTTGTAAGGGGCGGATCATGGAAAGATATTGGCTATTTCCTTCAAAATTCAACACGTACTTTTGAGTACCAGGATACTGCAAAATCGTATATCGGCTTCCGTTGTGTAACCCACTATTTAGGCCGCGACATTAAAGACAAAAGATAAGCAAACAAAAAACCAAGTATAAACAAACCTTTTTTAATTATTATGGGCGGGAAGAAACAACCTTACGGAATTAATAATATCGTGTCATGGGGCGCAACAGTCGTTATTATCGGGCTGATGTTTAAGATCCTCCACTGGCCGGGAGCTACCTATTTTATTGCGGGCGGTTTATCTACCGAAGCAATATTGTTTTTCCTGCTGGGTTTTCAACGGGATGAAAAGGAACTTGACTGGAGACGCGCTTATCCTGAACTGGACGAGGATTTTGACGGGGATCTGCCAAAATCACCAGCAAAAAAATTAGCCGGCGGCGACAGTTTTTCAAATACTGCCGCTTTAGACCAGATGCTTGCTGAAGCAAAGATCGGACCTGAACTGATCAACAGCCTTGCCAGCGGCTTAAGAACTTTTGGCGACAAGGTAAATTCGATATCACGGGTTACGGATGCCGGCGATGCTACGGTAGCATTCACCGCTAAAGTGAAACAGGCAACCGCAAGCTATGATAGCTTGAACACTGCTTTTGAAAAAGCATCGGTAAACTTAAATGAAATTGCAAGCACCAATATTGATTCAAAATCATACCACGACCAGGTAAATAAGATGGCTAAGAACCTTACCCAGTTAAATGCGGTGTATGAACTTGAATTGCAGGACTCGAGCAATCATTTAAAATCAATGAACAAATTTTACCAGGATATGTCAGCTACTGTGCAAAATTTCAATGCTTCGGCAGGAGATGCGAAACAGTTTAAAGATGAGGTTGGTCGCTTGGCAAAAAATCTGGCAACACTAAATTCAATATATGGTAACATGCTTTCAGCAATGAACCAACCACGTGTTAGTAGTTAATATAAAGGGTTTGATTAGTAAAAATATAACATCTAAGACACATGGCTGGAGGTAAGCAAACCCCAAGACAACGAATGATAGGTATCATGTATCTGGTGCTTTTGGGCCTTATTGCCCTGAGTGTGCCGGACAGTTTGATGGATGCCTTTAAAAATATTAAGGTCAGCCTGGATACGTCCAGGGATAATGTGAAAAAGGGGATTAACGATACGTACTCCACTTTTAAAAGCACTAAACTTAAAGACGAACCGGTGAGAGCGGCTCCTATTTTGGAAAAAGCCCAGCGTGCCAGCAAAATAGCTGATGCATTAAATAATTATGTGCAGGCTTTAAGGGACACCTTAATGATAGCAGGGGATGGTATAGATGCCAATACGAATGACGTAGGAGCACGCGAAAACCTTGATATTTCGCCCCGTGTTATGATCACCAATAAACACGGAGAGGTGTTACGTCAGAAGATTATTGATACGCGCCAGCAATTGCTGGCTCTGTTGGACGACAAGGAGAGAAAAGGCATCAATTTCTCGCTCAATGCTGACGCGCCGACACAATCATCAGGTCCTCAAAAATCATGGGAGGAGGCTTATTTTGGTGATGGTATCCCCCTGGGGGCAACGTTAACAACCCTTGCTAAGATACAAACAGATACAAAAAATGCGGAGAACGAAGTTGTGAAAAAAATATTAGGCAGGGTGGATCAGGCATTAGTTAATTTGGATACCTATAATGCGGTGGCAGTAGCGCCAACAAGTTATGTATTGGTTGGCCAACCTTATACCGCCGATGTTTTTTTAACAGCGTCTGATTCGAAAATAGTGCCGGATATAAGGGTGGGTGGTTCACCCCTTCAAACTGAAGCCGGGAAGGGTAAATATGTAGGAAGTACAAGCACCGAAGGTTTGCACACCTGGTCAGCTACAATTCATGTAAAACAAACTGACGGGACGTATAAGGATTATGTTACGCCTCCGCAAACTTATATGGTTGCAAGGCCTTCTGCTACAGTATCACCTACGAAAATGAATGTGCTTTACATTGGATTGCCAAACCCTCTTTCTATCTCAGCACCAGGCATTGCAAAAGAAAATTTACGCGTGAGTATGAGTGGTGGCAGTATTAGTGGTTCAAACGGGAATTATACTGCTACCGTTAGCGCTATAGGCACGGCTACTATAAGTGTTTCGGGGGAATTAGCCAAAGGAAAGGTATCGCCATTGGGCAGCTCCTTATTCCGTGTTAAACGTATCCCCGACCCTAAAGCTGAATTTGCAGGCAGAAGCAGCGGAAATACAAGCGCATCTAATTTAAAGGCACAGGATTATGTATTTGCTACGCTTAAAGATTTTGAATTTGACGCCAAATTTAATGTAACGCATTTCGTTTTAATGATTTTTAACCCGCACCAGGATGCTATTATTATTCCGGGAAATGGTAATCAGTTAACAAGTGAAATGCATGATAAAATGAAGACATTAAGACAGGGTTCAACTATTGTGTTAAGAGAAATTACGGCGGTAGGACCGGATGGTACACCCCGTGTTCTTGATGCAATTGTATTAAACGCAAATTAAAATGTTATGAAGAGGAAAATTTTAATTATTGTATTGTGTTTAGCCTGCGTTGCATCCTATGCACAAACTGCTAAAAAGAAGAAAAAGAAAAAACCTGTGCAAACTGCGCAGCAGCAGAAACCAGTAGGAAGTTCAACCAACAGTGCAACGCCATTGCTTGACACCACCAAGAAAGTGGCGTTGGCGCCGACAAAACCTTTTGACCGGCCACTGGATGGTTATTACAAAAAAACCAATATTTTAAGTGCAAAAGTTACGCCATATCCAAACCTTCGCGAATCTGATGTGGCTTTAGCTAAACGCGTTTGGCGGGAAATTGATGTACGCGAAAAAATGAATGCTTACCTGGTTTCGCCAAAACAGCGTCTGGTTGATATTTTGTTAACAGCCATAAATAATGGTGAATTAACAGCATACGATGCAACTGCCGATCCGGTAAATGACCCGAATGGTGATGAGTTTTCAAAACCTTTAACAAAGGAACAGGCTGTAGCTAAAATGTCGTACAGTGTTAGTGTGGATAAAATTGATGCAAACCAGAATAAGACGACGACTCTACAATCTGAGCGGATCAGCTCAGACAGTGTTTTGAAGTTCCGTATAAAAGAAGACTGGATCTTTGACAAACAGCGCTCAGTTTTTGAACCGCGTATTATTGGTATAGCGCCAATGTTTAAGCCTAAGGCTGCAGACGGTGTTGTTGCTGATTATCAGCCTGCATTCTGGATCTATTTCCCTGATGCAAGACCTATATTAGCAACAAAAGAAATAGTAACCCGCGATAATGACAATACCGGTTTAAGTTTTGACGATGCATTTATGAAAAGGATATTTACGAGTTATATTGTAAAAGAATCAAACGATAAGGATGAACGTATCAAAGATTACAAGGACGGTATCGACAAGCTTTATGAATCGGAACGGATCAAGAAATCCCTGCACGATTGGGAGCTTAACTTGTGGCAGTATTAGTAGTAGAGTCCGGAAGTCAGTAAAGTCCGGAAGTAGAATATTGAAAGCCCTAATGTTTAAAACATTGGGGCTTTTTCTTTTAAGATTTGTAGATATGTCATTATAGGCGGCTGGTGTCATGGTGAGGCACTCGAACCATGAGCGCAAAGGCACGACGCCAATGCATTAGCGCCAATGGCAAAGCGTTCAGGCCAGCCCTCATGGTTCGAGTGCCTCACCATGACAGCCTTTTTTTTGTCATTTCCTGCCTACCTGCAGGTAGGCTCCTTTAGGATTTAATTTTCCAACAACTCACTTCTCACGGAAATAATTCACTATAGCCTTTGAAATTTTAAGGTTTACTACTTCCTGCAATTCTTCTTCGGTCGCTTCCCGGATTTTTTTAACCGACTTAAAATACTTTAATAACTTTTCGGCGGTGGTTTTGCCTATGCCTTCAATGAGTTCAAGTTCGGTGGCAAGTGTGCCTTTATCCCGTTTTTTGCGGTGAAAAGTGATACCAAAGCGGTGTGCCTCATCCCTCAAGTACTGGATCACTTTTAACGTCTCTGATTTTTTATCAAGGTATAAGGGGTACTGGTCGCCTGGATAATACAGTTCTTCGAGCCTTTTGGCAATCCCGATTATCGTAACTTTTTTTTCGATCCCCAATAATTTGAGACTTTTTAAAGCAGAAGATAGCTGTCCTTTTCCACCATCAATAACAATAAGCTGGGGTAGTTCTGAGCCTTCATCAAGCATGCGTTTGTAGCGCCTCAGCACAGCTTCTTCCATCGTCGCGAAATCATCAGGACCCTCCACCGTTTTTACGTTAAAATGCCGGTAATCCTTTTTCGATGGCTTGCCGTCCCTGAAAACTACAATTGCCGAAACCGGGTATTTTCCCTGGAAATTGGAATTATCAAAACATTCAATATGGCGGGGCAGCTGGTTCATCCGAAGATCTTTCATCATTTGGGTCAGCAGCCGTTCGGTGCGTATTTCGGGGTTCAGTTTTTCATACTGGTCTATCTTCTCTTTTTTGAAGAACTGTACGTTCTTTTGAGAAAGGTCGAGCAATTTTCTTTTTTCACCCAGTTTGGGCACAGTAAATTTTATGGATTGGTCATCAAGGTCAATATCAAAGGGTACGATGATCTCTTTTGAGTGACTTTCATACCTGGTCCTGAATTCCGAGATGGCGAGGGTCAGCAATTCTTCGTCGCTTTCATCGAGCCTTTTTTTCAGCTCGATGGTTTGCGTTTGTATGATGGTGCCATTCATCACCTTCAGGTAATTAACAAAAGCGTATTTGTCGTCGGTGGCGATACCAAAAACATCCACATCAGTAATGGACGAATTTACAATGGTTGATTTGCTCTGGTAATTTTCAAGCAGTTCGAATTTTCTTTTCAGGCGATGGGCCTGTTCATAATTCATATCAGTTACCGCCTGTTCCATATCCGCTTTAAGCGTACGCAGCACCGTGCCGATTTTGCCGCTTAAAATGTCTTTTATCTCCTCAATGCTTCGGTCATAGTCGTCTTCGGCCTGGTAATTCTGGCAGGGACCTTTGCAATTGCCCAACTGGTATTCGAGGCAAACCTTAAACTTTCCTTTTTCAATATTTTGCGGCGTAAGCTGCAGGTTGCAGGTACGCAGGGGGTAAGTTTCTTTTATGAGCCCCAGTATATTGTGCATCATACTTACCGATGCATATGGCCCCAGGTATTTTGAACCGTCGCGAACGATGCGCCTGGTATAGAATATGCGCGGAAAATGTTCATTTTTTATGATGATCCAGGGGTAGGTTTTATCATCCTTCAGCATTACGTTATACCTTGGCTGATGCTTTTTTATCAGGCTGTTTTCCAGCAACCATGCGTCAACTTCGGTATCAACAATAGTAAAAGTGATGTCCCTGATCTTTGAAACCAATACCCTGGTTTTGGCATTTACATTTGCGTCCTTATTAAAATAAGAAGTAACGCGGTTGCGCAGGTCCTTAGCTTTGCCAATATAGATCAGTTCCTTCTCACTATCCCAAAATTGATAAATGCCGGGTTTGTGGGGAATATCTTTTAAGGCTGTCCTGTAGTCAAACACTTTGTTCATTGGTCATCGGGTCATTCGCCATTGTTGGTTTGTCTCCAACAACATGGACTGTTTTTTGAAACGGGAATTCCCGGGCCGGCATTGTACTTCATTTTAAGATAGTGGTACTTGTTGGTGACAACACCAACAAGGGCGAGAACTTTTAACGTTCCAACATTACAACCTTTCAACATTCCAACAATCTATCAGAAACCCAATTTTTTATCCACTTCACCGGTACCCTGTTGCTGCTGTTTATAGGCATTGCAATCAAGTGTAATAGTCACGCCGTTTTTCGGCGGATCAAAATCAACATTCTTTTTTATACCTAATGCCGGGTTGGCATAAACCTTTTGCATAAACAATGCAAAAATCGGCAGGGCTGAATTAGCGCCTTCGCCAAGCCGGGTGGAAAAGAAATGGATGTCGCGGTCTTCACAGCCGGTCCATACGCCGGTAACCAGTTGCGGGGTTACGCCCATAAACCAGCCATCGGAGTTGGTTTGTGTTGTGCCTGTTTTACCGCCGATCGGGTTAGTTAGGTGGTATTTATATTGTAACCTCGATCCTGTACCGTCTTCTATTACACCCTTCAGCATATAGGTCATCACGTACGCACTTTGGACGTCCATAGCCTGCACCACTTTTGGGGTATGGGTATAAATAACGTTTCCGTTTTTATCCTCGATCCGTAAAATGAACGTAGGTTCGGTCCAGGTGCCGTGGTTGGCAAAAACAGAGTAAGCGCCGGTCATATCAAACACCGAAGCGTTAAATGATCCCAGGCAGATAGATGGGTACGCCGGTACGTCGCTGGTAATCCCCATTTTTTTTATGAGTTCCATTACCGGTGTTGGCTTAACTTCATTCATTACATAGGCGGCTATCCAGTTCTGCGACCAGCCAAGGGCTCTTCTCAGCGTTATCGCACCAGGCAGAAAATCAGATTTGGATTGTGCAGGCGTCCAGTCTTCACCATAACCTTTTATGGTTACCGGTACATTGTCCACTTCCATGCAGGGCGAAAACCCGTTTTCAATGGCTACCGAATAGGTAAAAGGTTTTGCTGTTGAACCTACCTGTCTTGTGCCTTCTTTTACCTGGTCGTATTTAAAATGTTCGAAATTTGTGCCGCCCACCCATGCTTTTATATAGCCGGTGGTGGGGTCCATACTCATTAACGCATTGCGGAGCATCAGTTTACAATACACTATGGAATCAATAGGTTTCATTAGGGTATCAATATCGCCGCGCCAGGTAAAAAGCTCCAGGCTGTCGGGTGTATTAAAATTCTCCCGTATTTCATCATCCGATTTTCCCTCGTCTTTCAATTCCTTATAACGATCTGACCGGTACATGCCTTCGTCAAGCAGTAGTTTGTAGTTTTTGATGGTCTTCCAACGGCTCACCCCCTTCCACTGATCATTAAACTGCCCCTGGAGCGTACGCATATATTCACGTTGCGATTCTTCGGCATATTGCTGCATGGTAGCATCAACGGTGGTGTATATTTTTAAGCCGTCGCGATCAAGGTCATAAGGTGTGCCATCTGATTTAACGATATTCTGATCCCTGAATATTTTTTGAACTTCCTGTTTCAGCACCGCACGGAAATAGGGTGCAAGGCCGGCATTATGATCCATTGGATTGAAGTTGAGGCCTAAAGGTTTTTTCTTCAATTCCTGCAACTGTCCCTCACTTAAAAAATTCTGTTTGGTCATCAGTTCCAGGATGAGGTTGCGGCGGTTTAACGCCCTGTCCGGGTGCCTGATAGGCGAGTAAGCCCCCGGTCCTTTAACCATCCCTATCAATAACGCGGCCTGGTCGGGTGTAAGTTTATCAGGTGTAACATTAAAATAGGTATGCGCTGCCGATTTAATCCCGAAAGTATTGTATGCGCCGAAGTCAACTTTGTTTAAATACATCGTCAGGATCTCCTGTTTAGTATAGCGGCGCTCTAACTGCACTGCAATTATCAATTCCTTTAGTTTTTGGGTGATACGTACAAATGGGTTATGTGAGCCCCCGCCCGAAAAAAGGTTTTTTGCCAGTTGCTGTGTTATGGTGCTGGCACCCTGTTTTGAGCCGAAGAGATTTAATAAAACTATGGTGAATGAGCGCTGGAAATCAATGCCGGAGTGCTGATAGAAACGGGTATCTTCAGTTGCGATGAGCGCGTTTACCACATTTGGCGATAATTGCGAATAAGTAACGCTCGAACGGTTTTCCACAAAATAGGTGCCCAATACCACTTTATCTGATGATATTACTTCGGTGGCCTGGTTGCTTTTTGGATTTTCCAGGTCGCGAAAAGTTGGCAGTGGCCCGAACAGATGGAAAAAGGTTGCGACAAGCAATAGTATAAAAAACGCAAAACAGCCAATAACGGTCTTCCATAAATACCAGTTGTATCTTTTGATGTCCTGCGGCGCAAATTTTTTAATAATCATTTTCAGTAGTTTTTCTGATAGTAATCAATATAACTATCTAATGTTTTTTTGTCGGCTAATTTATCCAGATTTTGTTGGGTAATAATAAAAAAGCTGTAACTATCCTTTGGTACTTTCATAATATCAGGCAGCAGTGGGATAATTTGCCTGGCGTAATCTTTTACACCATCAAGAGAAAAGAACCGGCCCACAAATATCAATTGGTTATTTCCTTCAACAACTATTAACTGGTGTTTAATACCCTTACCCGCATAGTTAGCGCGGTTGAATTGCCCAATTCCAAAACGCGATGATGCCACATTAGTTGTGCCACTGCTCACATTTACAACAAAGTAATAATTGGTGCTGTCGTTCAAGGTAAATATTGAAGATTCGACGATGGGCAGGTTAATTGCAGTTTGATCGGGTTTGCTTACCGTATCTGTTTTTGTAATTACTGCCTGCACCGGCGTAAGCGCTGAATCAACTTTTTTAACAACCGGCTGGTTCAGCTTAGTTACCGAATCGGTTTTTACGATTACTGGCGGTTTAACTTTAGCTATTGAATCGGCCTTTTTTGTTACAGGTTTGGTCGCGGCTGCCGCAACAGGCTTCTTTTCCGGTAAACGTTCGCCGGGTTTTGTTGCGAAGAATGGGGTTGGCCTTAAAGGGTGCCTGTAAGGCGATTGTTCCTGCAAATCCTGGGCCAGGGTAAACGGAACCTCGTTCGGGTCTTCATCTGCCAGTACAAAGTTTCTTGCCTGCAGTTCAGCCTGGTTCGCATCAATATAGGCCAGCTGTTTGTTAACCAATGGTGTTATTAATTTGTCATTCGGATATTTTTTTGTGAGTTGCTGCAAACTATCCTTAAATGGTGTGGCCTTTTCAAAATGACCGGTTGCGATCGTTTGCAGGTAATATAGCTGTGCCGACAATTTATTGTCCGGATATAATTTTAGTATTTCCGGCACACATTGAATAACCTCCTTATATTGTTTGTGTGCATACAAATCAAAAACAACATTGTAGGCCTGTGTAAATTCTGCGTCTGCGTCCTGTAGTTTCTTCGCGTAATCCGGATCTGATATTATTTTTGCGAAAGGGGTCTCCGCATAATTTTTTAGCAGTATGTTTTTATATTTTTCGGATTTTGCCTGGTCCAGTTCGCTGTAAAGCCGGTACAAACTATAATATACCGCAGGATTATTCGGGTTATCAGGAAAGCGGCGCAACACCAGCTCATAAGTGGAAATTGCCTCCTTTTTATCATCTAATATGTCCCTGTAAAAATTGCCGACATCGACATAGGCATTATAAACCCGGAGATTTGATTGTGCAAGAAGGTCGGGCGTAAGAGGAAGGTCTTGCACCAGGTTTTTCCGGTAGCGCCCGGCATTTGTTGTGTTTTTATTGTTTTGAGCACTATTAATGGGTGCATCGGGGTCATTCCCTTGTGTTGAAGCTGCGGAATTGGCAGTTATGTCGCTGCTGGCGCGGGTACTCCGCCGCCAGTTATCTTCGAGTTTACGGCTGCCCCATTTTTGTTTAAAGTCAGTAAATCCCTGACCAACTGCACTGGCGTTATCAAAATAAAAAGACCCTCCGCTTCGCGAAGCGCCAAGGGCGCCATTGTTGCTATTACTGTTAAAAGCTGCAGCGTTACCGGCAGCTGCATTTGCAGCAGCCTGTTGCTGTAAAATTTCATCGTCAACCATTTTGTCAATAACCGCCGAGCGGGTTTTCTCATCCATCCTGGCCAAAGCCTGTAAAGTATCTTCGCGGGCAATGATTTGCAGACGGTCGGCAAGCAAGGCAAGGTTACTGCTTTTCTTCTGTATGCCCTGGTAACCCGGATAATTAGTAGGGAGCGTGGTTAAAGTGCTGTCGTAATATTTTTTGGAACGTAAATAGTCGGCTTTGCTGTTAAAATAAATTTCTGCAAGGCGCAAATAAGCAAGCCCCTTTTGATCCTGATTCTTTATACCGGCTTTTACAGATAGCTTATAGTATTTTATGGCCTGATCGATATTTTTTTCAGCCATGTAAATTTGAGCTACCTGATAATAGATCTGATCGTTAAATTCTTTGTTGTTCGGGTTTTGCAGCAGGCTGAGCAGTTTGTCAACCCGGTTTATTTTGACCCCGTTTTGGGTGTCTTCAATGCGAATCAGATTTAAGCTGGCATTAAACGCCATTTCGAACAAGGCATTACTCTTAGCAATTTGACTGTAGTTAGCGGCCGCGTCACCTGGTTTATTGTTAAGCTCCTGCAACTGCGCCAAAATAAAGGTCCAGCGAAGTTTTTGGGTTTCACCCCGGCAATAATGTATCGCCTGCTTTGCCATTTCCTCTCCGTCAGTATAGTCCTGCACATCAATGTCATACTGCAGTTTAGTGGCATAAATATCAGGATTAACTCTTTTTTTAGGATTGATGCTTTGGATTGCAGTATCAATAACCGGTTTCGCTTCGGCTAACTGATTCAAATACATCAGCGTTCTTGTTTTCCAGACCAGGCCTTCCTGGAAAAGCTTTTTCTCTTTTGGAAACGAGCGGACTACATAGCTAAAGTATTCAACTGCGTTGAAGTAATTCCCTTCAAGGTAATTGGCTTTGCCCAGCACCAGGTAGGCATCACCAATGTAATGGCTTTGCTCTTTAATGGTGATAATCCGGTTGCCTTTGGCTATGGCTAATTCAAGGTCTTTATCAGGTGTTGAGGTTTGGACAGTAGTGTCCTGATAAACACTTAGTATTTCATTATAATTATCAATAAACGAAGTAGCGTAACTTTCCTGTTTTTGCCTCAGGATCTCATTGGCGTTGAAAAGGATATTGTACCGCGCGGTAATGTTTTGCATGCCGCGGTTAAACCCGCTTTTTTTTTCGAGCGAGCAACCCGTCGCGATAACTATCACAGCGAAGCACGGGATCATAAATTGTTTAAATGCCGAAAAAATGGAAACTTGCCTCAATTTAAAACGGGGTGAAAAAGCCTTTGCTAATTTAACAACATTTGTGCAATAGGTTTAATAAATTTGCACATGGGCAAAGATGAGCAAAAAGAAGACGAAAACACAGGAAATGGCTATTTAAAATATAGTGGGATAGGTTTCCAGATGATAGTTATTATAGGTGCGTTTACGTATGCGGGCTATAAAATTGATGAATCATACCATCATACCACGAAGTGGGTAACAGCCATCCTTTCACTTACAGGTGTTTTTATATCTTTGTACGTTATTATCAGGTCGGTAAAAAGCTAAGAAAAATTTGCCGGAACCGGGATCAAACAGGTTTTTACTTTTTTGGATTTGAAAAAATCCGCAATCACATTAAATAAAAAATCAAATTCATTATAAATGAAAATTACTACTGTTATTATTGCTTTCCTTTTGTTTGCCATTATTATTGCCCTGCCGCCTGCGGTGCTGCAGTATACAGGCAATACCAGTTTGCTCACCACCGGTTTTTGGACGATGTTCATTTTTATGTCGGTGTTTACATTTTTGGTTTTAATGCTGATGGTAGTGGTTAAGCAAAAAAACCATGAATATTTCACCCAGGCTTTCCTTGGCGGCACAACGCTTAAGATATTGGCATTTTTAATTTTTATATTCCTTTTTGGGGCTAAAAACGCTGCAAACAAGCATGTTTTTTTGCTGGATTTTATTTACATATATTTATTAAATACTGCCTTTGAAATTTATATTTTGTTGCGTAACTTGCGGCCTGAAAATTTAAGGTAGAAAACTTCATTTAGATGGATATTAGCTCGATTTTGAACTTAAAACTTTTTAGAAAATCTCTGATTTGTGCGTTTTTTTTACTCGCAGGCACATTTTCAATCTCTGCTTTCGGCCAGGAAAAGGCCGCTGATGGACAGGAAAAGAAGTTTGATGCCAAAGAAACAATACTTGAACATATTGGTGATTCACACTCCTGGCCGGTAATGCTTCCGTTTGTTTCCGAGAAGTCCATTGCGCTTCCTATTATATTGTACACTGATAAGGGTTTTGAAATGTTTTCTTCAGCGAAGCTGGAAGAAGGCAAGGTGTATGCCGGGCCTGATTATAGTTACAAACTGGACGGAAAAACGATTAAAGCAGTTGATGCAGCCGGTACAGTTGATGTTGCAGCCAGTAA
>Ga0316224_1001045_pt1 | contig 33378 bp, 23 predicted proteins | sample TBH18013metaG_FD_206254 | JGI IMG/M metagenome (GOLD analysis project Ga0316224, IMG submission 206254) | Freshwater microbial communities from Trout Bog Lake, Wisconsin, USA - TBH18013 | ecosystem: Environmental > Aquatic > Freshwater > Lake > Hypolimnion/Profundal zone | place: USA: Wisconsin... | reverse complement strand
TCAAATGCAACCTTGGCCTTAAGCTCAGGACTGTGGGACTTTCTAAATTTAACTTCGCTCATTTACGCGTCTCTTTTTTCAATGAGTCTATCTTAAACTATTGTCCTGAAAACTGGGTCCACTATATATCCAGCTAGCGTGTTAAATTTCGCACATATTCAATTCTACAATATAAAACGTATTTTGAATATATCAATATAATCCAAGCAAACCATATTTAATTAACCAATTGATTTAAATTAATATAATAATTTAATTTATGGAGACAGGGACTTAAACTTTGAGCGCTAATCTTGGCGCACAGTTTTATTCAACGACCAACGGCCAGCATCAACCTGATGTCCTGCACAAGCCACTCCGCTTTTTGCCCATAAGGTGAAAGCAATATCGGACGTCCGCTTGAACCGATCAAATACGTGCCATCGGAATGATCAACTGTATAGCTGTTTTTATTATATTGTTTTGCGTAAATCACGCCAAACGATTTGGCCGCATCGGCTGTGGCTTGTGCATTGCCATACAATCCCAGAAAAGTCGGATCAAAGAAAGGTACAAACTGCCTGAGTACTTCCGGAGTGTCGCGTTCAGGATCAAGCGTGACAAATAAAACTTGTACGCGACTCGCCTCCTTTCCAAGCAGGCGCATCACTTGGGCAAGATCAGCCAGTGTGGTCGGACAAACATCGGGGCAATGAGTGTATCCAAAAAATAAAACGACCACTTTTCCTTTAAACTCACTGACGGTTCTCGATTGACCAGTGAAATCAGTCAGATTGAAATCAGGATTGCGATGCTGCCAAGTGACATCTACCGCGTGATATGGGGAGGGCATATCCGGTTTGTTGCAAGCAGCGAGCAATGCCAAAAGCAGCAACAGAGTTAATTTATGCCTCCACATGACAACTCCCTGCCCAGCCATTCACTGCAAAAACATATCCCACCTTGAAAAGGCCATATAGACCAAATCCCATAATGACCAAGCCGGCAACTCTGCGCACCTTTGAAGATTGTACCCAATGCCTGCATCGTTCCCAAAATAGGCCAATAATTAATAGGTTGGGTAAAGTACCTATACCAAAGGCAAGCATGATCAGAGCCCCCCTTGCTGCGTGACCGCTTGCCAATGCGGTAACCAGCACGCTATAAACCAGCCCGCATGGCAACCACCCCCATAATGTCCCCAGAAGGAGCGCCTTAAGCGGTGAGGTAATCGGAAATAAGCGTCGTGCCAAGGGCTGAATTTTCTGCCACAACACACTGCCCAATTGTTCGATATGCCGTACCATGTTCCCAAACCCGGCAAGATATAAACCCAGCGTGATCAGCATCAAACTGGATAATGCAAATAATAAGAGTTGCACAGGCACTTCATCACGAAACAAAAAGCCAATCTGTCCAATTGCACCCACCAGAGCGCCAGCCAAAGTGTAACTGGCGATGCGGCCACTGTTATACGCCAGATGAAACTTCCATCGTTTCCCCTCTTTCGGCAATTGTCCGGTGAGAACACCTACAATGCTGCCGCACATTCCCAGACAATGCACTCCGCCAAGCAAGCCCACAACAAGAACCGCAATGATGCTGAATTCGGTCATGCGTTTTTCACTTTGATTAATTTAATCTTTTGCATTTTGAGGACATCAAATGCGGAATTAGCTGCCAAATCATAAAATCCCGCTGGCACGAAACAATGTAGTGTTAATGGCAAAATTAGTCGGATAGATAAAAAGGTGCTACGATTTGCAATGCAATATATTTGCAGAATTGTTATTACTTAGGAGATTCAAATGTCAATTATTTCGTCAGCATGTGCTGTTTTGAGCGCTATCGGTGCAGTTGTATTTTCCTTCTGGATGATAAAACAGATTTTCTCCGGCAACCAAACTTAAGCGCATCCATCACATTTATACTCTTTAAATTTAATTGGTAATTCCATATTCTATGCTGCTCGCCAGCCTTAACGGTTTAGCGAGCGAAATTCAACTATACCATTAAAGTACCCGTGTTAGTCCCGCCACTCTGGGAACTATCCGCTCTTGCGCTTTTGCCTGTAGTGATCTTTGTGGGCGATATAAACCGTTCGCTCCACAACCGAATGAACGACCCCGCTGCTATCTTTAAGTTCGACACGATACACACGATCCACTTCTGGCTGACGGGTCAGAATATCGCGCACCTCGGCAATTTCTTCTGCCGATACAACACAATCCGCGTACAAAGTGCTCCGTCCTGGCCTCTTGTACTGAATGCTGGCGGCCTTGTCCCACACAATAAAATCCTTGCCCAGCCCCATCATCATCAGCACTGGATGTGGCCCATCGGTTGCAGCAAACAATGAGCCACCAAAAATTGAACCCACCGCATTGCGCGTGCGACGGTTAAGCGGCAAGCGCACTCTAATTAACGTTAAATCCGGCGATACATAGTCAATACGACCACCGCTGGCACGATACGCCGGTTGCCAATTAAAACCGAAGCGAACCAACCGCGCTTTCCATGCCGGTGAGCTGTGCTTCATCAAAAACTGTTTCATTCACCATTCCTGTCATAACATTTCAAAAACCCCTGCTGCTCCCATTCCCGTGCCAATACACATACTGACCATGCCGTATTTTCCGCCAGTACGTTTTAATCCATGCACCAAGGTTGCCGTGCGGATCGCACCTGTCGCCCCGAGTGGATGCCCGAGAGCTATTGCTCCTCCCAACGGATTGATTTTGGCCGGGTCAAGTTGCAGCTCGCGAGTCACAGCCAACGCTTGGGCAGCGAAAGCTTCATTAAGTTCGATCCAGTTTAATTGATCCTGACTGATACCGGCGCGTTGCAAGGCTTTGGGAATAGCTGCCACGGGCCCGATTCCCATTATATCAGCCGGCACTCCGGCGACCGAAAAACTTAGGAACCTCGCCAAAGGAGTCAGGCTTAACTGCTTGAGGATTTTATCCGAAACCAGCACCACGGCAGCAGCACCGTCAGACATTTGGGAGCTGTTACCGGCAGTGACCGAACCGCGCGCAGAAAATACCGGACGCAGCTTGGCCAGACTTTCCGGTGTGGTTTGCGGACGCGGGCCTTCGTCTCGGTCGACTTTCCGTTCAATAATTCGCACGGCTCCGCTACGCAGATCCGGCACATGGGACTGCACGGTAAAAGGAGTAATCTCCGCATTAAAATAACCGGCTGCGATGGCCGCAACGGCTTTTTGATGGGAGGTTAGAGCGAAAGCATCCTGATCTTCGCGGGAGATTTTCCAGCGTTCGGCGACATTCTCCGCAGTCAGGCCCATGCCGTAAGCAATACCTATATTTTCTTCACGGGCAAAAATAGCCGGGTTCATCGACACTTTGTTACCCATGATCTGCGGCATCACACTCATCGACTCAACCCCCGCAGCGATCATGACATCGGCTTCGCCCAAGCGTATTTTCGCAGCCGCATCGGCGACCGCCTGCAAACCGGACGAGCAAAACCGGTTGATGGTAATACCCGGTACATTATCCGGCAGACCGGCTAACAGCAGGCCGATACGGGCCACGTTCATTCCCTGCTCACCTTCCGGCATGGCACAGCCGACAATCACATCCTCGATCAGGGCAGGGTCCAGTGTGGGCACTTGCGCCAGCACTGCGCGTAAGGCCCCGGCCAGTAAGTCGTCCGGTCGGGTAGTCTGAAAAAAGCCATTTCGTTTGGCAACCGGCAATCGGGTAGCCGCGATGATGTAAGCGTCTTGAATTTGTTTGCTCATTTATATTCTCCTTGCGATCTCAGTGTGAGCGGGCTTAATTGCGTAATGGTTTCCCGGTATCCAGCATGTGCTTAATGCGCGCTTGGGTTTCCGGGGTTTTTAACAATTCGACAAATTCATGGCGTTCGACAGTGAGCAGCCACTCCTCGTCAACCTTGCTGCCGGTGTCCACATTGCCTCCGCACAAAGCGGTGGCCGCTGCTTTGACAACACGGTAGTCATGCGCGGAAATCATGCCGCCTTTCATCATATTGACCAGCATCATCTCAAAAGTGGCAATACCATTCCGTCCGGCAACGGTAATACCTCGTGGCTTCAACGGGGGTGCGTAGCCGGCATCGGCGAGTGCACGCGCTTCTTTAAGCGCGACATAAAGCAATTCATGCGGATTAAACAGAAGAGTGTCTGAAGGTTTGGCAAATCCCAATTGCACGGCCTCGGGTGCGCTCTTGGCAACGTTGGCCATGGCGATCGTCATGAATACCGGTTGCAGGAAGTTGAATACTTCACCAGGTGTGGCCGTGCGCGCGGCATGCTCGGCCGCTGCGATAGCAAATTCCTTGCACCCGCCTCCTGCCGGAATCAAACCCACTCCCGCTTCCACCAGACCGAGATAACTCTCAAGGGCTAATACTCGCTTGGTGGCATGCATCACAAATTCACAGCCACCGCCAAGGGCCAGCCCCTGCACAGCCGCAACAACCGGCACCTGAGCGTATTTAAGCGTCTGCGAAGCGCGCTGAAATTTTTCAACGGTTGCCTCAAGCCGATCAAACGCACCGGCTTCACAAGCCTCAGAAACTTGTTTGAGATTGGCCCCCACGGCAAAAGGTGCTTCGTGCCAGATCACCACACTGGCAAACTCTTTCTCTGCCATGGCAATTGCTGCAATCACCCCATCGAGAACTTCGTCGCCTATCGCGTGCATCTTGCTTTTGAAAGAAATAATAGCGACACCGGGGTCTGCAGGGTGCGTCCACAGTCGCACCCCCTCGTTTTCCCACACGGTCGTGCCACGATCAGCGGCAGCTTCACCGAGTACCGTTTCGGGAAACAATTGACGCTTGTAAACTGGAAGCGTGGTACGTGAACGCAGCGCTTGGGCCGAGGCCGACCATGAACCTTGCGAAGTATGGACGCCGTCCCGCTCAAGCACCCAATCGGGCAGCTGTACAGAGCTCATTGTCAGTCCGGCAGCAATGTCCTCTCTGATCGCATCGGCGATATTTTTCCAACCGGCTGCCTGCCAGGTTTCAAACGGTCCCTGCGTCCATCCAAATCCCCAGCGAATTGCAAAATCGAGGTCACGCGCATTATCGGCGACTTGTTCAAGTTGTACCGCACAGTAATGAAACACGTCACGGAAACTCGACCATAGCAACTGCGCTTGCGGATGAACAGAAGCACGTAGCGCGGCGATTTTTTCAGCAGGATTTTTTATTTTTAGAATCGTTTCAACTTCGTCGGCCACTTTACCGGTAGATAGACGATAGTCTTGCTTGGCCAAGTCTAGAACATGAATTTCTTTGCCCACCTTTTTGAAAATTCCTCCTTTGGTCTTTTGACCCAAGGCTCCTTTTGAGATCAAGCCTGACAACCACACCGGAGAAGTAAAATAACCATGCCAGGGATCATCGGGCAAAGTGTCATGCATGGTTTTCACGACATGGGCTAGAGTGTCCAGCCCAACCACGTCGGCAGTGCGATAGGTTGCACTCTTCGGACGGCCAATTTTCGCGCCGGTGAGCGCGTCCACTTCGTCGAAGCCAAGAGCCAGACGTGCCGTGTGATGCATCACTGCGAGCATCGAAAAAACACCAATCCGGTTGGCCACAAAATTGGGCGTATCCAGCGCACGAATCACCCCTTTCCCTAGACGGGAAGTGAGCCAGGTTTCCAGCGCATCAAGCATTCCCGCATCGGAATGCTGCGTGGCGATAATCTCAACCAAATGCATATAACGCGGAGGATTGAAGAAATGAATCCCACAGAAACGCTTTTGCATTTCGGCTGGCAGGGCGCTACCGAGGGCATTGATGGACAGACCGGAGGTATTCGAAGCGATAATCGCATGCGATGACAAATGAGGAACAATCTTCACGTATAAATCATTTTTCCAATCCATACGTTCGGCAATGGCCTCAATGATCAAGTCACATTCCCCAAGCAAGGATAAATGCTCTTCATAATTGGCCGCATCGATATATTGCAATTTATCCTTGGTAGCAAGTGGCGCCGGTTCCAGTTTTTTAAGTCCCTCCAGCGCTTTATTGACGACCCCGTTCTTGTCGCCGTCCTTGGCAGGCAGATCAAAAAGCAGAACCGGCACATTGGCATTCGCCAAATGCGCTGCAATTTGCGCACCCATCACTCCGGCACCCAGCACGGCTGCCCTTTTTACATTAAGTCGATTCACTGCGACCTCCTTATCTATTAAAATTTCATTGGCAAACTTTTCAGTATTCACTCATCTTTAACATCATACTCAAACCATATTTGCAGTCGCCACGACTTGACGTTTGGTTGCCGTTGCCACATCGAAGTCAAAGGGAAAATCATCCACTCGCACGACGATATCCCGCAATTCGTCACGGCGTTTCAGCACGGCATATTCTTCAGCACTCACCACGCCTTGCTGATACGCTGCCTGGGCAATATCGCGCACATTGGCAAGTGGATTTCCCGCAAACAACCCTCGTTTTTCGGCATCTCTTACCTTGGCATCAATCGGTTCAGCTGCGATGGTGGCGGCAAGCGCCAGTTCGAGCGCACCCACCGGCTCGTCTGCCGTTTGCGGAATATGGCAACCGTCCGTCAGCCGGTCGCGGGCTGCAGACGGGCTAATCAGCAACTTCGCCACCTGATGACCAATTTCGTCGGAAGGCACGACATAAGGATGACCCAAGGGGAAAATTAATCCGTGTAAAAACCCTCCAATCAGTTTATTCGGGTAATTGGCGATCACGCCTTCGAATGCCTCCTGAGCTTGGTACATCGAATCCCACACGGCCCAGTGTAGAAGGGGCAAATCAGCCTGCTGCTCCCCTTCGTCATGAAAATGCTTCAAGGTCGCCGACATCAGGAACATCTGCGACAAAATATCTCCGAGTCGAGCCGATAATTTTTCCCTACGTTTAAGACCGCCACCGAGCACCAGCATCGACACATCGGCCAGAAACGCGAAGGCCGCTGAAAATCTCGTCAATTGCTGAAAATAACGTTTGGCTTCGGGAGACACATTCTCGGGTACCGCAACGAAATGCGAACCGGTCAAGCCGTGCCATAACGCTCGCACGCCATTGCGGAAGGTGTAGCCGATGTGCGCAAACAAGGCTGCGTCAAAATCACGCAAACCCTGAGTTGCATCGGGATTGATCGCCGCGTGCATCTCTTTCAGCACGTAAGGGTGGCAACGAATGGCTCCCTGACCAAACAGAATAAGGCTGCGGGTAAGTATGTTGGCCCCTTCGACAGTGATACCGATGGGAATCTGCTGATAGGCTCGTCCCAGAAAATTGGATGGTCCCAAGCAGATTCCCTTGCCGCCCACTACATCCATTCCGTCGTTGACCACTTTACGTGCGCGTTCGGTGACGTGATATTTTGCAATTGCCGAAGCGACCGAAGGCTTCTCGCCGAGGTCGATGGCACCTGCGGTCATCTTGCGTGTGGCATCCATCATATAGGTGTAGGCACCGATGCGGGTCAACGCTTCCTCAACGCCTTCAAACTTGCCCACTGCCATTTTGAATTGACTGCGAACACGTGCGTAAGCTCCCACGGTACGCGCAGTCAGCTTGGCCATGCCGGTATTTGACGAGGGCAGTGAAATTGAGCGGCCGGCAGCGAGGCATTCCATCAGCATGCGCCAGCCCTTGCCTGCCATCGCGGGGCCACCAATAATGAAATCAAGCGGCATGAATACTTCCTTGCCACGAGTCGGGCCATTCATGAAGGCCGCGTTAAGCGGGAAATGGCGGCGTCCAATTTCCACACCCGGATGATCGTGTGGAACCAGCGCGCAGGTAATGCCAATATCCTGCTGATCGCCCAATAGTGAATCGGGATCGTACAAGCGAAATGCCAAGCCTAGGATGGTGCATACTGGCCCGAGGGTAATGTAGCGTTTATCCCAACTCACCCGCATGCCGAGCACTTCCTGACCTTGCCATACCCCTTTACACACGATCCCCGCATCAGGTATCGCAGCTGCGTCTGAGCCCGCCCAAGGCGAAGTCAGGGCGAATGCCGGAATATCAATCCCTTTGGCGAGACGCGGCAGAAAATGATTTTTTTGTTCCTCGGTACCGTAGTGCAAAAGCAGTTCGGCCGGACCGAGCGAATTCGGCACCATAACCGACACTCCCAACGCCGAGGAACGCGTCGACAGCTTGGTGACGACTTGCGAATGCGCGTAGGCTGAAAACTCCAGTCCACCGTATTTCTTTGGAATGATCATGCCAAGAAATCCCTTGTACTTGATGTACTGCCAGGCTTCAGGCGTCATGTCATAGAGCGTTTGAGCTACGGTCCAATCATTGACCAACCGGCACGCCTCATTGACTTCGTTATTCAGAAATTCTCGTTCGGCTTCGGTCAATTTGGGTTGCGGATAGGCAAGAAGTTTTTTCCAATCGGGATTACCACAAAACAACTCGCCTTCCCACCACACTGTGCCCGCCTCCAAAGCTTCCCGCTCGGTATCCGACATTTGCGGCAGGATTTTTTTGTACGCAGCAAACATCGGCGCACTCAGTATCGCTCGACGCAAAGGGCGCACCATGAGCAAAGTAACCAGTCCGATAGCAACGAACAACAGCAAGAATGTGAATGTAGGCATGATGACTATTCCCCCGGTTTTTTACTTTTTGTGATGTGACGCGACTTGTGCTTCGGTGCTGCTTTAGTTGGCGCTGATACAGGTTTCTCAAATTGCGGCAATGGTGCCCGCAACCCGCCCAGCAGAAAAGACATGAGTCGGGGAATGAGTTTTTCAATCTGCGCCGAAGCGCCTTCGTTGGTTTGCCAATCCGTCAGCAACTGCAAGGCATCCGTACCGGCAATGGCATACGACGTGGCTCCCAACATAAAATGAAACCGCCAAATAATTTCCGCCTTCGGCACATCGGGTAATGCACGGAATAACGCCAATTTATAACGCTCTAATACATCAGCGTATTCTGCTGCCATGAATGTACGGATGAACGTTGATGAATCGGTCATGGTTCGCCCAAGCAACCTTAAAAAGGTTTCCCCGCCCTCTTGCTGGTTAACTGCAACGCTCAATAACGTACCGAAAAAACACTCTACAATCAGCGAAGGCTTCAATGGCAGTCCCTGAGCTTTTTCTTCTGCCTCATCGAGCAATCTCAACCGATCCTGATTAATCCCTTCCAGCCGACGCCGAAGCACAGACTGCATCAGCGCTTCTTTTGAGCCAAAGTGGTAATTGACCGCCGCCAGATTGACACGTGCTTCACTGGTTACAGCCCGTGTGGATGCCGCCTCGTATCCCTGCTGCATAAATAACCGCTCAGCCGCATCCAGAATGCGCTCGCGGGTATCTTTGTAAGGCGAGTCAGTGCGTGACAGATTCATTGCATGATTCCTGTGATTAATTTCCGGGGCAAAATTAAATAGTTCAAACGTTCGTTTTAATTCTAGGCTGAAAATTTTCTGAATGCAAGGAATTAATTTTTCCATCCGTACCCAATTCAGCAGAACTGCCACACCGCTCCCAATTTATTATGACCATGTTTAAAACATTGTTTGAATGCAGATAATGAATCAAAAAAGTATTGCTTTAAATTTTTTAATTACTTATATTGGCATTCAGCTGCATTTGCAGTGGCGTCAGCATAATCATCCAATCAAAAAAAGAACCGTTCCGAATCGGATAAGGAAGCGGTCATACTTCAGGGAGATCAGTATGCGTATTTTTAGAACTCTATTATTGTCTGCATGCACCGCCGGTTTGCTTGCCGGTTGCGGTGGTTCAGGCACGTCGGGAGGCAGTGTCAATACCAGTGCTGTTCATGGCACCTTGATTCAAAATCCTCCACTACGTACTGCTTCTGTTACTGCTGCGGATCTAACCGCGCAATTTGCAGCTTCGACCAATGGAGGAGCCACTTTATTGGCTCTGGTTAGCCCGCTGGGCGGCTTGCCATCCAATTCCCTCCCCTGCGGAATTGACTACCATTACATCCAGTACAATACCGTAGGCGGTGCCGGTGAACCTACCACAGCCACAGGCGTGATGATGGTACCTACCGGATCCAGCACACAGTGCACCAATCCGCAGGGCAACCCAATTCTTCTGTTTGCACATGGCACCACGACGGATAAAACCTTCAATCTCGCCAACGTTGCAGCCAATACATCGGCTACCGGCGTGAGCGCACAAGAAGATCCGGGTAATGAGACTGCAGCACTCTCGGCATTTTTTGCCGCGCAAGGTTATATCGTTGTTGCCCCGAATTACGCGGGTTACGATACCTCTAGCCTGTCTTATCATCCCTATGTGAATTATGTCCAGCAATCCAACGAAATGATCGACGCTTTGACTGCGGCACGTTTTGCCTTGGGGAAAATTTTTGCTTCGGGAATTAAAGATAACGGGCAGTTATTCATCAGTGGATATTCGCAGGGTGGATATGTAGCCATGGCAACGCATAAGGCAATGCAAGCTCGCTATCTCGCTGGTGATGCAACAATGAAAGTGACCGCTTCGGCACCGATGTCAGGACCTTATGCTCTTGCTGCTATGGCCGACCAAATACTCTTTGGCGATGTCGATGCGGGAGGTACCACGTTCATGCCCATGTTACTCACTAGTTACCAGAGAGCTTACGGAAATATTTATAATATTCAAGGACAATCGGGCGTGCCGGGTACCACCAGTGATGTGTATGCATCGCCCTACGCAAGCATAGCCGACAACATATTCCCAAGCGCCAACCCTACTGCTGCGGCAGCGTCGTTGCCTGGCAATGCGATGTTTGACAGCGCCTCCCCCTCATCGTTTACATGGACGGGCGTCCCCGATAACTCTGCTTCCATAACACCGTTATTGACCACAACACTGATGGAATCCCCATTCTATTTCTTTGCCACATACTACCCAGCAGCGACAGTTACGGCATATGGACTGAATGGGTTTGATCCAACCCACTTCCTGGTCAGCAATACCTTCCGTGCTTCATACCTGGCCGATGCTTATGCAAATCCTGACGGAGCGTTGAATATGGCGGGCGGCATAGTCGTACCGCAAATCAGTTGCTCCAGTGGTTTGCTTTGCGCGGCAGCCGCTTCGCCACAACATACCACCCGGATCGCATTAAAAGCCAACGATCTTCGCGGCGGTTGGACTCCGGCAGCACCTGTCCAAATGTGCGGGGGACATTCAGACCCTACCGTGTTCTTCCCCGTCAACACCGGTACTATGCAAAAACTATGGTCAAGCAATCCTTATGTAAGCGTGGTCGATGCCGATCCAACGTCAGGCAACCTATTAACAACCGCGACCTTGTCCATCCCCACCCCTGTCTCTCCTCCCACAGCGCAAAGCGTGGCTCAAGGTGTGTTTTATAACGTGGCATCGGGTGTCATAGCTCAAGGCGCAGCAACTTCCCCCGCGACGCCAGCACCGCTGGCGCTGCTCGCAACCTATCACGCATTGGTAACTCAACTGTCCTGCTTGGCAGCGACCAATGCATACTTCAGTGCATTTACCAACATTCATTAATGAAGGGGAGCCAAATGAAAACAACTAAAAGAATCGCTCTGTTCACATCAGTCATCCTGTCTGCATTGGCAGGAACTGCCCATGCTGAGAACGACAATGAATTCCGGCTTGGGGCCTATCTGATTCATTACAATGCACAGGCGCAAGATGCCACCGGATCAGGTATTGCAGCCATCCCCCCAGGAGATCATCTCAACTTGAGCGTAGAAAATGTACAGACTCTGTATTTTGCCTATGTGCGCCATCTGTCACCGCACTTTGATCTGGAACTTGCGGCAGGCATTCCGCCAAAGACCAATACCGTCGGCAAAGGATCTCCGACGTTCGGTTCGGTGCCTTTTGCCGGCCAGACCATCGCGACGACAAGATGGTTTTCGCCAACCATGGTGGTCAATTATAAGTTTCTGGATCCTTCCTCGGCATTCCGTCCGTATCTTGGCTTGGGAATAAACTACACTCACTTCTATAACAACGCATCCACCCCAGCGGGAGATGCCGTTGGAGGCGGCCCGACTTCGGTTACCTTGGCTGACTCAATAGGCGCATCCGGAACCGTTGGTGTCAGTTACCGTGTACAGAAAAACTGGACGCTATACGGCTCATACTCTCAAACGCATACCAGAAGCGCTGCTGTACTGACCTCTTCCGGGGCCAGCCGAAGCACAACGGTAGACTTTCAGCCTTCAGCTGTGGTGCTATCCGCCGGGTATTCGTTTTAAGAAAGTCATTTAACACAAAGCTGAAATACAGCAGAAGGGGGATTCATGCACATGAACCTTTCTTCTGCGGTATAGCAGGCAACTTCTCACCCGCTATTTCTGACAAATCGGACAATAAAAACTGGATCTCTGTCCCTGTTTTATTTGCTTGATTGGCGTGCCGCATGCAAGACACGCTTCCCCTGCACGGCCATATACCCAATAGTGTTGCTGAAAGTAACCCGGCTTGCCATCGCTGTGAACAAAATCCCGTAGACTACTCCCCCCCAAGGCAATGGCTTCCGACAAGGTTTCCCGTATTGTTCTGACCAGTCGCACACATCGCGCCTTGCTCAATTTATCTGCCGACAATTGCGGACGGATGCCCGAACGATAAAGAGCCTCATTGGCGTAAATATTTCCCACTCCAACGACTATGTGGTTATCCATAATTACCAGCTTGATTGCCGCGCTACGTTTGCGCGTAGCTTGGTAGAGATAATCCCCATCAAAATGATCTTCCAGCGGCTCCGGGCCAAGATGAGCCAGCAACGGACGCACCGTTTGGCCCTCGTGCCATAACACTGCCCCAAAGCGACGCGGATCACGCAAGCGCATCAGCATGCCGCTAGCGAGCACTAGATCAAAATGATCGTGCTTTTCTACTGCTGTATTTGCAGGAAGAATGCGCAGACTTCCGCTCATGCCCAAATGTAATATCAGTGTACCTGCACCACAATCCATCAGCAGGTATTTGGCACGGCGCGTGAGGGAGTTAATCGTTAAGCCTGGAAGTAACTTGGGCAAGTCTTGCGGAACAGGCCAGCGCAAGCGTGGATTGCGAATGGTCACACTGACGATTTTTTGCCCCAGGAGATGCGGAGCCAGTCCGCGAAGTGTTGTCTCAACTTCAGGTAGTTCAGGCATGGTTATTTTCTCCTTCGCCACCAGATTATTCCGCCCGCAAGAAACAATAACAAAGGGACTAACACCAAAAAGCCCCCGCTGATTATTTCAAGCCTGGTTTTGCTCAGGTTCACTGCGCTGTCCTTGACCGAACGCGGTTGCGTTGAAATAAGTTTTTCTTCGTTTGCCAGCCAGTTCACCATGTTGACACCCAGATCGATATTTCCACCATTACCTGAGAATGCGTTGGCTAGAAACGAGCCACTCCCGACAACGACAATACGTTGATCGCGGTCATTGACATCGCGCTGCAGGGCAAGTGCAAGCGTCACCGGGCCGGGGATGTCCTGATTTTTGTCGAAATGCAACTGAGCTGCAGCATGCGCGTTGGACGATTTGGATTCAGCGGCACTTCCAGTCACCCATCCGCGCGGGGCAGCCTCCACTAACACGGTTCGTTGCCAGGCAGAATTTTCTTCCGAACCAATGGCCCGTGAGAATGGGAATACCGTGATCAGATTGAAATTGTGTGTCACTGCATGGGGGGGATACCCGGAGGCGAGCGCCCAATTCGCCGGAGCGCGCATTTCTTCCGCCGCAGGATCAATCACGCTACCGGGGGTCAGCAGCAGGCCCAGTTTTTCAGCTAACGGCTCCAGTCCATGCAAGGGTTCGGCATCGAGCAGCCAAAGGACATTACCGCCCTGAGCGATGTAGCGCATGAGCTTGTCTACCTCACCCGGCAACAAATCAAGTTGCGGTTGGGTAATAAACAACATGCTGGCATTACGCGGTACATCCTGTGCCAGAGTCAGGTTCAGGCTGCCGAGATGATAACCGTTCTGTTGCAATCGTTTGCCAAACTCGCCGAGGTCGTGGTTGGCGATACCGTCCAGCTTGCGCTCGCCGTGTCCGTCCAGAAACATCACCAGCTTGTCCTTGCTGTGCGCCAGTCGCAACAGGGCACTGGTAAGCGCCTGTTCGCTGAGCACAGTAAGATGTTCGACCCGCCCGCCATATTCAACCAGCATCTCCCCATTGGCCTGAATATTGGCCTTGCGCATTTCTTCGGGCTGAGTGACCGGATCAATAAAGGTAAGCGATATATCCCGCTTGTAGCGTTGATACAAGCCGACAAATTCACGTATCCACTTATGCACATCACCCTGATTCGCATCTTGAGCGGTAACGTAGACCGTAATTTTGATTTCACCGGCCAGCTGCTTCAAGACATCGACGCTACTGGCTTCAAGAGTATTGCTGGCACTTTGCGTAAAGTCCCATTGCACAGAGTGACGCGCGGCAAGTTGATACACTCCGATCGCAGAGGCAAACAAAACGATCACGAAAGCAATATTTTTGAGCAACAATTTAGATTGTAGAAATTTCATAGACTCACACTGTTGATCCGGATGAAATGATCAGCCCGAAAATCAAATTCCCGGTTACGTAAATAATATCAACCCCCACATCACACACGCATTGACGATACTTAGAAGAACAGCTGCACTGGCTATATCTTTAGCACGCTTGGCAAGCGGGTGAAGATTTAACGAGGTATGGTCAACAGCCGCTTCCAATGCGGAATTAATAAGCTCCATTATGAGCACCAAAAACACGCTCCCTATCATTACTGCTTTGCCTGTCATGTTTGCTGACGAAAACAGTGCGACCGGAATAGCGATGGCTGCAATGATCAATTCCTGACGGAATGCATCTTCATGTTCAAAAGCACTGCGCAGGCCTTGCAATGCAATGCCCATGGCATGCCAAACATGGGTTATTCCGGGCCGGTGCTTGTGGGGATTTTTCATATCAAATGTAAGTTTGGCGCCATATACAGCTCACTCAATCCGGGTCAAAGTTTGACCGGAAAGCATTTGTATCATTGGAAAAACCTGCACCATACATTAGAATAGAATTTCAAGGCAAAAAATTCTTCATTCGGAATGGGCGATTCATAACAATTGCCACCTATAAAATGATCAGCCCGCATCACAGAATCAAAGCAGTTTCAAGGAGATATTGAATGACAATTTTGACCAGAATAATCAGTGTGTTTTCAGGATTGTTCCTGATCGCATCTTTGGTGGGGGAAGCCTATGCATCTGACGAGGCCGGAATGGTCAAAGTTGCCACCGGCAGTGCAACCATTGAACGAGGGGATCAAAAAATCGTTGCCACTCCCGGAACCAGGTTGCTGGTTTCAGATCGCGTGTTGACCGGCGCGGCAAGTTCCTTGGGAATCACTCTGCATGATGGCACGCTGCTTTCCCTGGGGCCAAAATCCAATATGAGCTTGAATAAATTCTCCTTTGACAGTACCACAAATTTGGGCGCACTGGACGCCTCATTAAAGCGCGGAACTTTGGCAGTCGTTTCGGGAAAGCTTTCCAAATCTTCCCCCGATGCGGTGACATACCGCACTCCAACATCGATTCTTGGTGTGAGGGGTACAGAGTTCGTCATAGAAGCCGGAGCTGAGGATAACTGAGCATTAATTTTCTTTCATCACACCTCGATAAATTGCCCTGCCTCTATTTTTTTATTTGGCCCCTTGGGGATTAAATACCCCTTACTCAATTTCGGAGTTTTAAATGATACCTTCTGGAAGAGCTTTATTTCGCAGCCTGGTTCTGTGCATCCTCCTCACAGCCCTAAGCGGATGCGTGTCTGAGCGTATTGTTCTCCTGCCAAACAGTGACGGAAAACCCAGCTCAGTGATTGTAAAAACGCAGTCGGGTGAGCAAATTATCGACCGTCCCTACGAGTCAGTCAGTCTAACCCAGAATGGCACAATTTCCCGGCACACAGAAAACACCGAGTACGTGCGCGCGCACTATAGTGCTGCACTTGATGCCCAACCCCAGCGGCCGGAATCCTATATCGTTTATTTTATAAGCGGAAAAAATGAAATCACGCCTGAGTCTCAGGCTGTCGTGGATCAAATGAAAGCAGACCTAAAAACACGCAGCGCACCCGAGATAGTCGTTGTTGGACATACCGACCGGGTTGGCACAGTCGAGTTTAACGATACGCTCTCCCTGGAACGTGCCAATGTGATGCGCGACCTGCTCATAGCGAATGGCATTTCCGCAGAACATGTTGAAGCAGCCGGGCGGGGAGAAAGAGAACCGCTGGTACCCACTGAAGACGAGGTTGACGAACCCAGAAACCGTCGTGTAGAAATTATCGTTCGTTAGTTTTCTCTGAAATAAAACTTACTTCAGAGATGTGGCTCAGACGACGGTAAGAACGACAAAATAAGGGTGTTGCGCCCCCCCTCAAACAGGTAATGCGGGTTTCCGTAACGTTTAACTAAGGTTATACCCAAGCCCCCTATTTCAGGTGCCACCTTCCCGGCAGGCCGGGTCAAAGGATTATAGGCATGCGCAGCGTCTTGATAAATGATGCGTAAATTTCCATTTTGGTTTTCTGCAGCGATCCACACAGGCTCGTTGCAGTCATGGCCATAACCATGGCAGACACTGTTGGTAAACAACTCCTCGATCACCAGCTCTACCTTCAATTGCTCATCCCTGCTCAAGCCCGCCTCCCGACAGATTGTCTCCGTATGGGTTAATACCTCCCCAAGAGAGCTTAAGCGTGCAGTAAATTGGCGTGGATTAAAATTCATTAATTGTCCCGGGGAACGATAGAACCGTCACATGCCGCTCCCGTCAGCTCCCAACCAGCGTATAACCAGCAAGGTCAGATCATCAGAAGCTTCAGTCTCTCCGACGAATTGCCGGACATCTTCCCGCAGAGCGGCTACCCGTGCGCGTGGGTGCCGGTCCGCCAAGGACCGGGCCAAGACAGCCGTGACACGCTCCATACCATAAAGTTCTTTGTTGGCGTTCATTGCCTCGGTAATGCCGTCTGTCAGCAGTAATAAGGTATCTCCCTCTGCAAGTTGCCTGCTCTGAACCGGGTAATCGAAATCGTCCAGCACGCAGAGTGGCGGTCCGCCGTCTCCATTCAAACTTTCAATATTTCCGGTTTTGCCGATACACCAGGGTGCATCATGCCCCGCGTTAACCATTTCGAGCACTCCGTTATCCAAATCAAGGATTCCTGCCACAACAGTGACGAACAACATTTCCGGATTTTCACGCGCCATCTCCAGATTGGCAAGATTGACGATCGCCCCGATGCCGTCATTTTTACGCAACGCGGCACTCTTGGCCAAGGCTTTGGTCACCACCATAAACAGGCTGGCCGGTAATCCTTTTCCAGAAACATCGCCAATCACAAAAAATAAATGCCGGGAATCCATCATGAAAAAATCGTAAAGATCACCGCCGACTTGCCGCGCGGGTTCCAGCATGGCATCGATTTCAAAGCGGGTTTCGCCGGGGAACGAGGTTGCTGCGACGGGCAGTGTTCCTAGTTGAATACGCCGGGCCGCATCCAGCTCTCCCGCCAGTTGGGCCGCCTTTAAACGCTGATTCTGCAGGGCCAATTCCGCGCTTTTACGCTGCTGCCCGGCTTCGATAAACACACTGAACAACAGACTTCCAAAAACAATATTGAGTACCAGAAAAGGGCTGACCGCATCAAACAATAGCCCTGCCCGGTTAAACAGCACAATGCCGGTTCCAAAGAATACAACCAACAGAAAAATGATGACCATCACGGTGAATTGCGGCTTGATTCCTTCGGAACGATCCCATTTCCTCCGTTCGCGAATAGCGTGCCCCGCAACACTGGTTTGTGCCATGTTGCGTCGCGCAATTTGACTCGGCCCGGATTGCCTGAAGTTTTTACGAAACTGGTCGTGAGGCACAAGCCAGATCAGCAACAGACCGCCCCCGAAAAGCACAAAAAGCTCGGCCCAGTGCATCCACCAGGGACGAGTCAGGAAATGCCCCTCTTCAAAACTTTCGATCAGCTGAGCATGAACTTCGACACCGGGACGAAGATCACCGAGCGGAGTGGTAATCACATCCTGTAACCCCAGACCGGTCAGTCCGACCAACACCATCTTGCCTTGAATTCGCTCGGCAGGAATTTCATTTTTGAGCAGCCTGACCGCAGAAATATAACGTTGCCGTGATGGAGAGTCATAATGTACCCAGGCCTCGCCATTGCCCTGCATTGGAATAGTCAGTGACCCGATGTTGACTGTTTTTACACCGTGCGAGCCAAGGTCTACACTGATGTTGGGTACCTCATGGGCAACGCGCATCATTTCCAAAGCCAATCCGGGAACGATCGTGCCGTTGATATTGGATAGCTCTGCAGCTCGTCTTAATATCCCGTTTTCCGGATTGCTGGATAACAGAGCTTGACCGCGCGCCACAGCCTGAAACTCGGGCAGACTGGAAAGCACGTAAGGATAAGAATTCAACTTGAGCGGCGTTTTATCCCCTCGCAACTGAACCGCGTTGGTATGCAGAACATCTTGCGTGGAAGACACGTTTAATGAAAATCCGGCGGCACCCAATACGATGGGTGCTTCGGCCAAGCTGGAGGCAAGCAGATGATCGTTTGAGGCCGCACCAGCCAAGGCCTTGCGCACCGCTTCCGGCAAATCAGTGCGGGATTCTGCTACGGCTTGCGGAGAAGCATGATCGGCCTCCGGCATGATGATGTCGAGACCGATGGCGGCAGGTTTAAGTGCGGCGATGGCATCAATCAGGGCGGCAAAATAGTTGCGCGGCCACGGCCATTGGCCCAGGGCACTCAGTGCCTCTTCATCAATTTCAACAATGACGACCGGCTGTGAATGGGATTGTCTTGGAAATAAACTCTGATATTCGTCAAACAATGCCAGACGTGCCGATTTGAACGGCTGTTGCTCTGGAAAAGCCAGAAGGACACCCAGCACTATCAGCAAGACAAAGCTGACGGGACGCCCTTTTTTTGCACGCCAAATGCGTGAAAGCCATGCAGGCAAGCGTCTCAAAGCGTTATCTCAAGCCCGTCGTAAGCAGAAATAATTTCGACGGGCTGATCGAAACGGGTAATTTCCTCGAATCGGCGAGTTTCGTCGAGGGTGAGCGCAATTTTTGCGTCGTCATGGGCCGGTTCGTGGTGCGTCATGCAAAAGCGCTTTGCACCCGCCTGCTGGCACAGTTCCACTCCCACAATATTGCTTGAATGTCCCCAGTCGGCCTTGACCGAGATCGCGTCTGCAAGCGAGTACATGGCATCAAAAATAACCAGATCGGCGCCGCGAAAAAAATCAACGAAGCTTTGTGTCGCCGCAATATCTTCCAGCTGGTGCTCGGAATCGGTCGAATAGATCAGCGCATGGTTGTTATGTTCAAATCGATAGCCATAGGAATCTCCCCCATGCTTCTGAAGTTTCGCGATCACGCGCAGCCCCGCAATTTCGTACACTTCTCCGGGTGTCATTCGATCAAACTCTATTTTTGCCCCAAGCAAATTAAAATCCACCGGAAAACCGGGGGCGGACTGTTGTCTCCGGAAGGCTTCTTCTATATTAGCGTGGCAGCCGTGAACAATAATATGGTTACCCGGAATATAGACAGGCGTAAAGAAAGGAAATCCCATCATATGATCCCAATGCAGATGGGACATGAAGATATGGTAAGTCTGGCCGGTCGCGCCGTAGCGTGCCATCATGTCCCCTCCCAATGGTCGGGCTCCGCTCCCCATATCGCAAATAATATGCTCAGTACCCTGAATATCAATTTCAACGCAACTGGAATGACCGCCGAAGGTTCCTTTAATATCAAAACCAAGATCGTGATCGATGTAGTGTTCTATTTTTGCGCGTGTATCCAGATCGCGTCCAATCGCCCCCTCAAACGCGGCAAGCAGCTTTGCGCGAATATCCGGAGCCGTCAGTGAAACCGGAATGGACCCGCGAGTTCCCCAGAAACGGACTTTCATCTATGCACCACCCGCCACTGCGGCATCCACATTGTCGTAAACCTTATAGACCAGATTGAAGCGGCTGATCTCGAAAACTTCTTTCACCATGGGGGTAAGCGCTGCAATGGTGATCTGCCCGTTTTGCGCCTTAACCTGACGGGCTGCCAGCATCAACGCTCGTAAACCCACGCTACTGATATATTCAACACCGCCGAAATCCAGCACCAGCGGAATCCCGCCCGCTTTACATTCCGCAAGATGAGGTTCCAGTGCGACCGAAAATTCAGGTGCCGACGCATGGTCGATGCGTCCCTGTGGCGCAAGAATGAGACAGTTTCCCTGACGAGCTGAGTTAAGATTCATTAAGGTCTCGATAATAGTGCGTGGAGTGCAAATTTGGAGTGGATGTTTTAACCATTCTGTACAAGCCAAGGTTGCCGGAAGCACTTTAAACCATGATTGTCAGGAAAACAACTTTAACGGGATATGAACACTGTGCAATAGTTCTGCCAAGCGCTACAATCGGAACACAATACCTATTGAGTGAATTTAAGTATGACGCTACGTCTTCCAAAACTTAAAGTCTTAGCCTATATCTTTTCAGGTATTGTTGTCCTCTATTTGCTTTTCGGTTGGCTGGCTCTGCCCTTTATTCTCCAAACTCAGGCAGAAAAATTTATCGCCGAAAAAACCGGGCACCACCTGACCATGAACCGTCCGGAGTTCAACCCCATTAAGCTTAGCCTGCATCTGTCAGGACTGCAACTGACTCAACCGCAGGGCGAACCGCTTTTATCCTTCCACGATTTAGTCATAGAAGTATCCCCGGCCAGCATCTATCGCAGAACCCTGACTTTCAATGAGATTCGTCTTGACGGTTTTGAGGCTACGGTCGTCATGATGCCCAATGGCCTGCTTAACTGGTCTGGACTCATCAACGCTCTAAAAAGCAAGGACCAAGAAGAGAAAACGGAATCGCCTTTACCCAGACTGGACATCCATAGCTTCGTGCTGGCTGGCGCCAGGATAGACTTCGCCGACCAACGAATTCAGCCCGCGTTCTCTACCCGTATTGAGCCGATGGATATCAAACTTAATGAGGTTTCTACCCTCCCCAATAAAAAGGGACAGTACCGGATAAGCGCTCAAACTTCATTAGGTGCCCGCTTCACATTAAATAGTGAAGCCAGTCTCAATCCTCTGGCCATGACGGGTAATTTGAGCATTGAGAATGTCGATCTCGCACGACTGGAATCCTATTTCAAGGACAAGCTCCCCATCGCTCCGCCTGCCGGGATTGCCGGTCTTTCGACAGACTATCGGATTGGTTATGCGGGCGGACATTTGGAACTGAATCTGGATCATGCTGCAGCCAAACTCGCCGGTCTCAAGTTACACCAGAATCGGGACTCAGCCCCGGTTGTTACTATGGATGCGATTGAAGCTAAAGAAGGTAGTTTTGACTTGGTAAAAAACAGTTTTGCTCTTGGCTCGCTTACCGTAACAGATAGTAAACTGGATTTGCACCCACACAAAAACAGCATGCCAAAAGCATTTGAACTTGGCAGCTTCGCCCTCGAAGATATTCACGTCAACCTAGCCTCGCATCAAGCCACGCTGGGCCGCGTTGCTCTCAAGAATGCTGACATTCGTATCAGCCGTGATGCGCAGGGCCGGATTGATCTTACGGAAGCATTTCAGACAACGTCACCTCCCGGAAAGAGCCTTCAGAAGGCAAAGGTAGATTCAACCAACAAAAGTAATGAAGCCAGCTGGCATTATCAGGTGAAAAAAATCGACCTGACCGGTTTTAACACCTTTTTCCGCGATGAATCAATGGCTCCGGCTGCAGAGCTGGCACTCAACGACATCACCGTGGGTGTGGAAGATGTGAGCGACGACTGGAAAGCTGCGGTTCCTCTGCGAGTCTCATTCAAAACCGGAAAAGCGGGTCGCTTTGAAGCAGCAGGAAAGGTGGTTCCGGCAGGGCCCACAGCTGATATTCAACTTAAGCTGAATGACCTCCGTCTCTCACCCGCCCAGTCCTACCTGAGTAATGTTGCAAAACTAAAACTGGTGGATGGGAGCCTGTCTACTGCAGGACATCTCATATATAACACCAGAAGCCCAAGCTATCGTGGTAATTTTGCCTTGCGCAAGCTGCGCCTCAACGAGGCCGAGACAGGCAATCTTTTCCTGTCATTGTCATCACTTGGCAGTCGCTCTTTTACAGTCAGCCCCAATAAACTGGACATGGGCGAATTGGTTATTGCCGGACTCGATACCAAGTTAATCATCGAAAAGGATAAGTCCGTCAGCATTAAGCGCATCCTTCGACAACCCGACATACCGGTCACATCGACAGCGTCTGCAGCCCACCCTGTAGCTCCAGCAGCCTCTATTCCAGCCCATCCATTCGTTTTTAATATTGACCGTCTCAGAGTGGTATCGAGTGAAATGGACTTCGCCGATTATTCTCTGGCTTTACCTTTCGGTACCCGAATTCATGACCTTCAGGGCGTGATAACCGGAATTTCATCCCAGCCGGGTGCACCCGGACAGATAGAACTGAACGGCCAGGTGGATGACTATGGCCTGGCGCGTGCTTCCGGCCAAATCGACCTGCTCAATCCAACCGACTTCATGGATTTAAAAGTTATTTTCAGCAACATTGAAATGACCCGGCTGACACCCTACTCCGCTACTTTTGCCGGCCGAAAAATCGCTTCAGGCAAGCTTTCTCTCGATCTGGAATACAAAATTCATCAACACCAATTGCAAGGCGAGAATCAAGTGGTGATGAATCAACTGACTCTGGGTGAAAAGGTGGACAGTCCCGAGGCTAAAAGTCTCCCGCTGGATTTGGCGATTGCAATTCTGGAAGATTCGGACGGACGTATTGACCTCGGACTGCCAGTATCCGGCAGCCTGGATGACCCCCAATTCAGTTATGGTGGAATTGTCTGGAAAGCGATTGTCAACGTCTTCACCAAGATTGCCACTGCGCCCTTCCGTGCCTTGGGTGCGTTATTCGGCGGCAATGAAAAATTCGAAAGCATTGCCTTTGAGGCAGGCGATGCACAATTGACGCCCCCCGAGCGTGAGAAACTGGTCAAGCTTGCCGGCGCGATGAGCAAACGGCCCAAGCTTTCTATTGAGCTTCATGGCACCTATGCCGAACAGGACAGGATGGCCCTGCAGGATCGTCAACTTCGCCGCGCTGTGCTGGAAAAAAGTGGGCAGCATATCGAAGGAGAGAGCGATCCCGGGCCGATCCCTATGCATCAACCCAAAATCCGTTCAGCTCTGGAAAGTATGTTCTCGGAAAGCTTTGGCAGCACTGAACTGTCCTCCCTTAAAGAAGGCTTTAGCCAAGCCAATCCGGGCCAGCTTGAAGAAAGCAGAACGGGGAAAATGATGTCCCAGTTATCCGGTTTAATTCACAAGAAACGAAGCCTGACGGAACAGGAGATTTCTGATCTGAAAGGCGCTGATCTTTACACCGTTCTGTTTGAACGTTTGCGCAACAAAGTAGTCGTCAATGAAGGGCGTTTGCAAACTCTGGCGACCGCTCGGGGTGAATATGCTGCGAATGAATTAAAAGCAGCCGGCGCGTCGGCTGAACGCATTGAAGTTTTGGCTGCAGAAAAAGTGGACAGTGAAGGCGCTCAGATTCCTTTAAAACTGGTTCCCGGTGCTGCCAAATCTTCCCAGGCGGTTGTCCCTGTCGTTACACCACCTGTTGCGAAATGAATTATTTTTTTGCTAATTACACTATTAGGGTTTACAAAGTATATGGCACCGATTACGATTAAATCTCCCCCTCCCTAACCCTCCCCCGTTGGGAGAGGAGATTACCCACTAGCTTCTATTTAGTCCCCTCTCCCAACGGGGGAGGGTTAGGGAGGGGGCTTGTGGCAAGCCGTCTCATAATATTTTAGAAATCCCAATTAAACGACACATGTACAGTGACTTTTAAATTCATAACTTAGGGCATTTCCTACACAACGCCACGCAAAACTTTCCTACGTTTACAGAATCGATATGACTACAGCCGATAATAGCCAAGCGGGATTGACCGAATCATTGTTGAGCGGACAGTCCTGGAGACGACATGACCCTCTACTGTCTTCACTGATTGAAATTGCCCGCTTTCACGGGCGGGGAATGACACCTGAAAGTTTTCTTGCCGGACTTCCACTTGAGGAAGGACGCCTTACCCCGGCCTTGCTTCGTCGTGCTGCGGCGCGTGCAGACCTTGCTTCCCGAATTTCCCGCAGGCCTCTTGATGCGATTCGGGAAGAATTGCTTCCTGTGATCCTGTTGCTCAATGACAATGATTCCTGCATTCTGCTCGGCATCAACAAGGAGCGCACTCATGCCCGCGTTGCTTTTTCCGAAGCCGGACAGGGAGCATCCGAAATTGGGCTGGAACAACTGTTAGCCATCTACACCGGACGCTGCATTTATGTCCGTCCCCGCTTTCGTTTTGACACCCGTGCTCCGGAAATTCGCCCGGTGGTTAATCGTCACTGGTTTTGGGGAGCACTCTGGGTTAATGCCCCCCTCTACAAAGATGTTCTGATAGCCGCGTTCCTGATCAATCTGGTCGCGATCGTCATTCCGTTCTTTACCCTGAATGTGTATGATCGGGTGGTACCCAACAATGCCTTTGAAACGTTGTGGACCCTGTCAATTGGAGTCACTATCGTTATAGTGGCCGATTTCGGACTGCGCATGGTGCGGGGTTATGTACTAGATGTTGCCAGCAAGCGGGTTGATATTGATCTTTCCGCGCTGATAATGGAACGTGTTCTTGGAATGCAAATGGTTAACCGTCCTGCCTCAGCCGGCTCATTCGCAGCCAATCTGAGGGCTTTCGAATCGGTGCGTGAGTTCATCACCTCCACGACCGTGACCGCTTTCATCGACTTTCCCTTTGCGATTATTTTCCTAGCCCTGATAGCCTGGTTAAACTGGATTCTGACCATCCCCTTGGTTATTGCCATGGTAGGGCTGATTCTCTACGCGCTGATTCTTCAGCCCAAAATGCAGGACCTTACCGAAACCACCTACCGGGCCACCTCCACGCGAAATTCCACCCTCATCGAGACTCTGGTGGGAATTGAAACCATCAAGACGCAGTGCGCCGAAGGAGTGATGCAGCGCAAGTGGGAGCATTCAGTCGCCTACCTGGCGCGAGTTGGAGCAGACTTGCGCTATCTGTCGTCCACGGTAGTGAATGGCAGCAGTTCGGTTCAGCAATTGGTTACGGTTGCTGTGGTCATCATTGGCGTCTACCTGATATCGGATCATCAATTGTCCATGGGGGGATTGATTGCTTGCGTGATGCTTTCAGCTCGTGCTCTCGGCCCTTTCGCCCAGATTGCTTCACTACTTACCCAGTATCAGAATGCGGCAATGGCCTTGTCGGCTCTTGATAAAGTAGTCGCCCAACCCGTTGAGCGGCCTGAAAATGCGACTTTTGTACGTCGTGAACATTTCAAGGGCGACATCGAGTTCAGTCACGTCAAATTTGCCTACCCGGGTGGAGCCTCTGACGCACTCAGCGATCTCAGCTTCAGTATTAAAGCGGGTGAACATGTTGCAATCATAGGCAAGGTGGGATCCGGAAAATCAACTATTAACCGTCTCATTCTTGACCTCTATCAACCGAACGAAGGCAATATCAAAATTGACGGGGTAGATGTTCGCCAGCTTGACCCGGCCCAGATTCGCAAAGCCATCGCTTACGTTCCGCAAGATGTCAATCTGTTCTATGGCACCTTGCGCGAAAACATCACACTTGGCATGCCTCATGTGGAAGACCACGCTATATTGCAGGCGGCCGAGATTGGCGGGCTGCAAGAATTAGTCGGCAATCACCCTAGCGGTTTTGATATGCCGATCGGTGAACGCGGTGAATCGCTGTCCGGTGGTCAACGGCAGTCGGTTGCGATTGCCCGCGCTTTTGTACACGATCCCAATATTCTTTTGCTGGACGAGCCGAGCAGTGCCATGGACAGTTCTACCGAAGAAGCACTCAAGGCACGCCTTGCAGCCTACGCCAAAGGACGAACCATGATCCTCGTCACACACCGAAATTCATTACTTGATCTGGTCGATCGTTTGATTGTCGTGGATCGTGGCAGAGTCGTTGCAGATGGCCCCAAGGAACAGGTAACCCAAGCGCTCCTTAATGGCAAAGTGGGGAGGGGATGATCATGGAAGAAAATAACGTGGCAATCGTACAATCAGGTGCCGGCAATAAACTCCAGCGGTTTGTCAAAAATCTGCGGATCGAACAACTCAACCCGTTCTCGCGCAGCGCGGAATCGGCCAATCCCTACGCTGTGTATAGTGACGAGGACGACAAACTGGTACACGATTTTGTGGTTGATGCCGACGCTGCAATCATCGCCCAGGAACCTCTGCGCGTTCGAAAATTTGTGCGGGCGGTTTCACTTATTGCCGTGATTGCTTTAATCTGGGCTGCGTTTGCACGGGTCGACGAAATTACCAAGGGCGATGGCAAGGCGGTTCCTTCCAGTCAGTTACAAGTTGTGCAAAGCCTGGATGGAGGGATCGTGAGCGAAATTCTGGTCAAGGAAGGTGACGAGGTGCATAAGGGACAGGTTTTGCTCAGGATCGATACCACCCGTTTTCTTTCCAGCTTTAATGAAGATCACTCCACCTACCTGTCTCTACTGGCAAAGGCAGCACGACTGAAAGCGGTGGCTGATGGTAGTGATTTTGTTCCCCCGCCGGAAGTCGCCAAAGAAAATCCCGCACTGGCAAGTCAGGAGAGAGATGTCTACTTGAACAGCAGGGCACAATTGAATGCTCAGGTGGGAATGGCTCGCGACCAACTTTCACAACGAGATCACGAGTTGGGAGAAGCACAAGCGCGTTTTCAGCAAGCCCAGCAAGGCTACGCCCTCACCTCCAAAGAATTGGAAATGACCCGGCCTCTGCTCAAATCCGGCGCCGTTTCTGATGTTGATTTGCTGCGTCTGGAGCGCGACCTCAGCCGCTTGGACGGTGATAAAAATCAGGCATCCTCACAAATCACCCGCCTGCAATCCGCAATTTCCGAGGCCAAAAGAAAAATTGAACAAGTCGAACTGGAATACAAAAACCAGGCGCGCAACGAGCTGTCGGAGACTCAGTCCAAAATCAGCAGCCTGAGCCAAGGAAGCGTGGCACTTTCAGACAAAGTCAAGCAGGCAGACATCCGCTCACCGGTTAACGGCACCGTTCAGCGCCTGCTGTATAACACGGTGGGGGGTGTAGTGCAGCCGGGCAAGGACATCGTTCAGGTCGTGCCACTTGAAGACTCCATCCTGCTGGAAACTAAAGTATTGCCCAAGGATATTGCTTTCCTTCATCCGGGACAGATAGCCAATGTCAAATTCACCGCCTATGATTTTGCCATTTACGGGGGAATGGAAGCACATGTGGAAAGCATCAGCGCGGACTCAATCACGGACGACAAAGGCAACGCATTCTATATTGTTCGGGTACGTACCGACAAATCCCGCATTGGAGACAAAATGCCGATCATTCCGGGCATGGTTGCAGAAGTAGACATCCTCACTGGAAAGAAAACCGTACTCAGCTATTTGCTTAAACCGGTGCTGAGAGCCAAACAATATGCACTGACGGAGCGTTGACAGGAAAACACAAATGGACAATAACATCATTGTCACCACGAGTAAGGTGCAGCCTACCCGGTGGCGGATTGCTTTCCCGCAGGCCCAGATTTTCTCCTCCCTGCCCGAAAAAATCCCTGCGGACAGCATCGTCTGGTTGCACAATATGCTGCCCGGACCGGAGCGTCCAGCCGGTGTACGTTTCGTTGTCATGAATGATGAGCCCGGAGATGAAAAAGGACTGGAAGCTCTCGCGAGCGGAGCATCAGGTTATTGCAACACCCATGCCACTCCGGAGCTTCTGCGTACCATTGAATCGGTCGTTCGCAGAAGCGGACTATGGGTGGGCGAATCGCTGCTTAACCGCCTGGTAGGCGGCATCGGTGCCCGCTCCAAAATGAAAGGACGGCATGAACAACATCCCGCATTAAATGCTCTCTCCGAACGTGAGCGAGCCGTCGCGCTCTGCGTCGCGCGCGGAGAAAGCAACAAGGAAATCACCCAAAAGCTTGATATTGCCGAACGCACCATCAAAGCTCACCTCACGGCCATTTTCGAAAAACTGGGGGTGCGGGACCGCTTGCAACTTGCTGTTTTGCTTAACACCCCCGGTTAGTTTCCTCAGTTATTGATTCTGTCAAAATACACGACACTGCTTGCCACAAGCCCCCTCCCTAACCCTTCCCCCGGTGGGAGAGGGAACTAAAAACCAATCGCCCTAGAGGGCAGAGGTTAAGTCCTTCTCCCACCGGGGGAAGGGTTGGGAAGGGGGACGATGCAAACAGCGTCATGTATTTTAGAAAAGCCCAATAATTCCCCACAACAAAGAAGCTCTGCCCTTTTGGGCAATTGACTCCTATTCTGACCTCTATAAACTGCCCACAGTCAGCAATTCTATTTATCCATAATCGGAGGCAAGAAATATCATGGCAACTTCAAATACAGCGGTCGCAGTTGGCGAGGTCAGTTCCACAAAAGGCGAAGTTTTTGCTAAAGGTGCAGATGGTCAAATGCGCCGTCTGGCGGTAGGCGACAAAATATTTGAAGGTGAAGTCATTGTCACCGCCAATGGAAGCTCGGTAGAAATCAATATGTTCAATGGCCCGGCACTTCATGTTGCCGAACAGCAATCTGTTACCGTCGATAACCAGGTTATTTCCCACGCGCACGATGCCACGGCCGGTGCAATTTCCTCGATAGGCTCCACTGAAGCAGCCAAAGTCATCCAGACTGTCAACACAGGTGATGCACAGGATTTCAACAAAGTACTTGATGATCAAGCAACGGCAGCCGGTTTGACAGGCGGCGATGGCGGCGGCGGACACGGCTTTGTCGACCTCGTGCGCTTAGTCGAAAATGTTCCAACATCCGGCTACAACTTCCCGAGCAATCCGTCTGGCGCTTCACCAACGATCCAAACACTCGCTGGTGCTCCGACCGATACGCTGACCGCACAGATCAGCATTGATCCTATTTTTGGCAATAACGTCATCAACAATCAGCAAGCTCAACAACCTACCACCACGATCACCGGCACCGTCACCGCTGTCAGTACCAGCACCGTCAATGCTGGCGAAATAGTCACACTGACCGTGAATGGTACCAATTATTTCGGCACAGTCGTACAAAATCCAACCACAGGCGCGTTGACCTACAGCATTCCGGTCAACACAAGCGACTTGGTGGCCAATGGCACAACGCACGCAATTAGCGTCAGTGTCACAATGACAGATACCGGAGGGAATACGAGTGCAAGCCAAGCCACCTCAACGGCATCGGATACACCAATGCTGGACACACTCACTGCCCACATTACGATTGCCTCAGTCCCTGTCATAAACAACACTGAACTGACTGGCACGTCCACCGTCACTGGAACGGTGACTGCTTCAGGCAACAGCTCGATCAAGGCAGGTGAAACCGTCACCTTGACAGCTGCGGATGGCCACACTTACACAGGCACCTTAGTTCAGAACACAACAACGGGTGAATTGACCTATAGCATCGGCGGAGTATTGAATAGTGATTTGGTATCGGATGGCACAGGCCATCCATTTACTGTCAGCGTCACGGTGACCGATGCCAATGGAAGCCAATATGTTGCCACGAATACGGTCACGCCAACGGTGGATGTGCTTACTGCACAAATCTCCGTTGACCCGATCGCAGCCATCAACAACACGGAACTGACCAGCACAAGCACCATCACAGGAACAATAACCGCTTCAGGCAATAGTTCAGTAAGCGCAGGTGAAACCGTCACGTTAACCGCCGCAGATGGACATACTTATACAGGAGTGGTAATACAGAATGCAATGACGGGAGCTCTGACTTACAGCATTAGCGGGGTATCCAACGCCGATCTGGTGACAAATGCTGAAGGCCAGCCATTCTCCGTCAGTGTCACAATGACCGATGCGAACGGTAGCCAGCTAGCGATATCGAATACAGTAACACCGACGGTGGACACACTGACCGCTCAGATCAACGTTGACCCGATCATTATTAACAATACTGAGCTGACAGGCTCAACCACGGTGACAGGAGAGATATCAGCCGTTGGCAGCAGCAAAGTCACCCCCGGTGAAACTGTGACGCTGACAGCCGCAGACGGACATACTTACACGGGTGTGGTGGTGCAGGATGCAACGACAGGCGCTTTGACCTACAGCATCAGCGGGGTGTCCAATGCAGATCTGGTGACAAACGGCGAAGGACAACCATTCACCGTCAGCGTCACAATGACTGATGCCAATGGAAGCCAGTATGTTGCAAGCAACACAGCCACGACGACTGGAGACGCACTCACCGCACAGATCACAGTTGACCCAATTGCCGTCATCAACAATATGGAACTCGCCGGCACTTCCACTATCACCGGCACAGTCACCTCTACGAACGGCAACACAATCAATCCGGGTGAAACCGTCACTTTGACCGCAGCAGACGGACATACCTATACTGGCCTGGTAATTCAGGATGGGACTACGGGCGCTCTAACTTACAGCATCAGCGGGGTTTCCAACGCCGATCTGGTAACGAATGGCACAGGCCAACCATTCACCGTCAGCGTCACAGTTACCGACGTGAATGGAAGTCAATTTGCTGCCACCAACACGGTCACACCGGCAGGAGACACCTTGTCTGCCGGGATCAGCGTAGACTCGATGCCTGTCATTAACAATACGGAACTGGCAGGTACAACGACCGTTACCGGCACGGTATCGGCCATAGGTAACAGCTCGATTAACCCCGGCGAGACAGTAACACTTACCGCAGCCGACGGTCATACTTACACGGGTGTGGTAGTTCAGGATGGAACTACAGGCGCTCTGACTTACAGTATCAACGGAGTGTCCAACGCTGATCTGGTGACGAACGGAGTTGGCAATCCATTCACGGTCAGCGTCACCATGAGCGATGCAAATGGAAGCCAGTATGTGGCAAGCAATACAGTCACTCCGCCTACTGATACTTTGACAGCCCAGATCAGCGTAGACTCGATACCTGTCATCAATAATACGGAACTGGCAGGTACAACGACCGTTACCGGAGAAATTTCGGCGATAGGTAACAGCAAGGTCAATCCCGGCGAAACGGTCACACTCACCGCTGCAGACGGTCATACTTACGCAGGTGTAGTGGTGCAGGACGCTACAACGGGTGCGCTGACATACAGTATCAGCGGGGTTTCCAATGCCGATCTGGTGACGAACGGCGTAGGCCAGCCATTCACGGTCAGCGTCACGATGAGCGATGCCAATGGAAGTCAATTTGCGACCACCAACACAACTACGCCGATTGGGGATGTGCTGACAGCACAGGCTACCATTGATCCAATCATTATCAACAATCAAAATCTGGGATCGACCGCAACCACCACGATCACCGGTACGGTGTCCGCAACAGGAAGCAGTTCAATCAATGCCGGCGAATCAATTTCTCTCACAGTAAATGGCAACACCTACACCGGCGTCGTAACTGAAAACTCAGCTCACACAGGGCTTGTATATAGTGTTCCTAATGTATTGAACACTGACTTGGTCGCCCCCGATGGCTCAGCTACCAACCCTGTCACCGTCAGCATTACAATGAGCGATACCAATCAAAGTCAGGCTGTCGCCTCTGCAACCGCTGTACCGGTACTCGACACCTTGTCCGCAAGCATCACCGTCGACTCGATCATCATCAACAATCAGAATTTGGATCCAGCCGCGACCTCCACGATCACAGGCACGTTGACTCCTTCTGGTACAGGTGCAAATGCCGTCGTTGGAGACATCGTTAGTCTGACTGTGAATGGACATAGTTACAGTGGAAATGTTATTGAAAATGCTCAGGGTGCTCTAACCTATAGCGTCACAGGCGTACCAAATAGCGACTTGGCAGCTCCCGATGGAAGCGCAAGCCAAGTTCAAATCAGCGTCTCGGTGATTGACGCCAACGGAAGTCAGGCCACAGCAACTGCAACGGTTTCACCGGTGCTGGATACGCTATCCACCAGCGTCAGCATTAATCCGATCATCATTAACAATCAGAGCCTGGATCCAGCGGCAACCACCACGATTACCGGCACCTTGTCCCCCACAGGAACAGGCGCAACTGCAATAGTGGGCGACACAGTCACCCTGACCGCTGCGGATGGTCACGTTTATCAAGGAACAGTAATACAAGGTGCAAATGGTCTGACTTACAGCGTTGCCAATGTCCTGAATAGTGATTTGGCGTCGCCCGACGGCTCAGCTACAAGTCCCGTCACAGTCTCCGTTGCGATGACCGACACCAACGGCAGCCAGGCCACAGCATCTGCAACTGCTGCACCGCTTCTGGATACGCTATCCACCAGCGTCAGCATTGATCCGATTATCATCAACAATTCGAGTTTGGATCCAGCTGCAACCACCACGATTACCGGCACACTGTCCCCCACTGGAACAGGCGCAACTGCAATAGTGGGCGACACAGTCACCCTGACCGCTGCGGATGGTCACGTTTATCAAGGAACAGTAATACAAGGTGCAAATGGTCTGACTTACAGCGTTGCCAATGTCCTGAATAGTGACTTGGTGTCGCTTAACGGCTCAGCCACAAGCCCCGTCACAGTTTCCGTTGCAATGACCGACACCAACGGCAGCCAGGCCACAGCCTCTTCGACGGTTTCACCCGTGCTTGAAACACTCAATGCTGGCATCACCATCAACACAACTTCACTTCCAGTCATACACAACGCCGATCTGTCCGGCAGCTCCACGATCACAGGCACCATCACCGAAACAGTGGTCGGCGGCACGATCAATGCCGGCGAGACTGTCACACTCACTGCTGCAGACGGTAATTCATATACTGGCACCGTGGTGCAAGGGACTAACGGCTTGACCTACAGCATTGCGGGCGTAGCGAACAACGATCTGATCGGAACCGACGGCACCGCCCAAACCTTCACGGTCAGCACCGCTATTACCGACAGCAACGGCAACAGCGTTCCAGTTTCGACTTCTGGCGCAGTAACCGCCGATACTCTTTCTGCGGGCATCACCATCGATGCAACCTCGCTTCCTGTTATTCACAACGCCGACTTGTCCGGCAGCTCGACAATCACCGGCACCATCACCGAAACAGTGGTCGGCGGCACGATCAATGCCGGCGAGACCGTCACTTTAACTGCTGCAGACGGTAATTCATATACTGGCACCGTGGTGCAAGGGACTAACGGCTTGACCTACAGCATTGCGGGCGTAGCGAACAACGATCTGATCGGAACCGACGGCACCGCCCAAACCTTCACGG